>Ga0214542_1000008_pt1 | contig 278895 bp, 258 predicted proteins | sample CNSS1metaG_FD_160096 | JGI IMG/M metagenome (GOLD analysis project Ga0214542, IMG submission 160096) | Root nodule microbial communities from cowpea collected in UCLA plant growth center, Los Angeles, California, USA - CNSS1 | ecosystem: Host-associated > Plants > Roots > Nodule | place: USA... | reverse complement strand
ACCCTAGAGCAAGAACCGTCGTCGCCAGCAGCGCCGCCGCCCTCGTCAGTGATCGGGCTTATAGACCCACCACTCTCACCCAGTCAACAGCCTTTTCTCAAAAAATCGTAGAAAATCGTAAATTATTGATTCTCAACGATTATTTTCACACCACCGGGAAGCGCTGAAAAACGCCTGCCAGATTTGCCGCTTTAAGAGGCAAATCGCCGGGGAGACCGTTGCCGCGCTGCATGCCCTATATGGTTAATGGCTTTTGGAGGTTCAAGGGGTGCTGCTGACCAGCGAATCGGAAGCATGCTGGGGAGCAACCGCCATTTTGCTCGAGACTTCGTCGACGCCCCAGTTGTTCTGAAGATCACCCTCGGCAACACCAAGTTGCCGATGGTCGTGATCGTGGAGAAAGCGGCCGAGATGAACCGGCAAACGGGCCTATTCCGCCGCTTGTGTCTCCGGGATCGGCACGTAGTTGAGAATCGGTGAAAGCCACCGCTCGACCTCGCGCACGGCCATGCGCTTGCGTTCGGCGTAATCCTCGACCTGATCGCGTTCGATCTTGGCCACACCGAAATAATAGGCGTCCGGATGTCCGATATAGAGGCCCGACACCGAGGAACCGGGCCACATGGCGTAACTCTCGGTCAGCCTGACGCCGATTGCCGCCTCGGCACCGAGCAGCCGGAAGAGCGTGTCCTTTTCCGTATGATCCGGCTGGGCGGGATAGCCGGGGGCCGGGCGGATGCCCTGATAGGGCTCCGCGATCAGTTCCTGAGGCGTGAAGGATTCCTCCGCTGCATAGGCCCAGAGCTCCTTGCGCACATATTCATGCATCCGCTCCGCGAAAGCCTCGGCGAAGCGATCGGCGAGCGCCTTGACCATGATCGAGGAATAATCGTCATTGGCGCGTTCGAATCGCTCTGCGATAGCCACTTCCTCGATTCCGGCGGTCACCACGAAGCCGCCGATGTAATCGTCTTTGCCGCTGTCGGCGGGAGCGACGAAATCGGAGAGCGCAACATTCGGCCGACCATCCCGCTTCGCAAGCTGCTGGCGAAGCGTGAAAAAGGTAGCAAGCTCCGTTCGGCGCGTCTCGTCCGCGAAAAGGCGGATATCGTCGCCGACGCTTCCTGCTGGCCAGAAACCGACCACCGCCTTCGGCGCGAACCACTTCTCTTCGACGATCTTCGCGACCATCGCCTGGGCGTCTTCGAAGAGCTGGCGGGCAGCAGCGCCCTGCTTTTCGTCGTCAAGGATGCGGGGATAGACGCCCTTCAACTCCCAGGTCTGGAAGAACGGGGTCCAGTCGATATAACGCGCGAGTTCGGCCAGGTCCCAGTTCTCGAATACTCGGGTGCCCAGGAAGGACGGGGTCTTCGGCCGATAGGCATCCCAGCCGAGCCTATGGGCGTTCGCGCGAGCCTGCGATAGCGGCAGGCGGCGCTTTTCCGCTTCGTTGCGGGCGTGCGCCTCGGCGACCTTCAGATATTCGGCGCGGATCGTCTCCTTGTAAGCGTCCCTTGCCTCCGGCGAGAACAGACTCGACACGACGCCGACGGCGCGGCTCGCGTCGGTGACATAGACGGTTTGGCCGAGCGTGTAACGCGGATTGATCTTCACCGCCGTGTGCACGCGGCTCGTCGTCGCCCCCCCGATCAAGAGCGGAATGTCGAAGCCTTCCCGCTCGAGCTCGGAGGCGACATGCACCATCTCGTCGAGCGACGGCGTGATGAGGCCGGAAAGCCCGATGGCATCGACCTGCTGCTCCCTGGCCACTTGCAGAATCTTCGCGGAGGGCACCATCACGCCGAGATCGATGATCTCGTAATTGTTGCAGGCGAGCACGACGCCGACGATGTTCTTGCCGATATCGTGCACGTCCCCCTTGACCGTCGCCATCAGGATCTTGCCTGCGCTTTCGCGCGTGTTACCGCCCTTGGCAAGCTTTTCCGCCTCCATGTAAGGCAGGAGCACGGCCACCGCCTGCTTCATCACCCGCGCCGACTTGACCACCTGCGGCAGGAACATCTTGCCCGAGCCGAAGAGGTCGCCGACGACGTTCATGCCGGCCATGAGCGGTCCTTCGATGACATGAAGCGGGCGTTGGGCGGCAAGCCGCGCCTCTTCCGCATCCGCTTCGATGAACTCGGTGATGCCGTTGACGAGCGCATGCTCCAGGCGCTTCTCGACCGTCCATTGCCGCCAGGCGAGATCCTTCTCCCTACCCTGCGCACCCCCCTGGCCGCGATAGCGCTCGGCGATCTCCAGGAGGCGTTCGGTCGCGTCCGCACGCTGATTGAGCACGACGTCCTCGCAGGCGTCGCGCAAATCCGGTTCGATCGCGTCATAAACGGCGAGCTGGCCGGCATTGACGATGCCCATGTCCATGCCCGCCCGAATGGCGTGATAGAGAAACACCGCGTGCATCGCCTCGCGCACCGGTTCGTTGCCGCGGAAGGAGAAGGAGAGATTCGACACACCGCCCGAGACATGCACATGCAGCAACGAGGCTGTGATTTCGCGCGCTGCCTCGATGAAATCGACGCCGTAATTGTTGTGCTCGTCGATGCCGGTGGCGACCGCGAAAATGTTCGGGTCGAAGATGATGTCTTCCGGCGGGAAGCCGACCTCTTCCACCAGCAGCCGATAGGCGCGTCTGCAGACCTCGACCTTTCGCGCCTTCGTATCGGCCTGCCCCTTCTCGTCGAAGGCCATCACCACCACGGCTGCGCCATAGGCGCGCACCAGCCGCGCGTGATGCAGGAATGCCTCCTCACCCTCTTTCAGCGAGATAGAATTCACCAAAGCCTTGCCTTGCACGCATTTGAGGCCGGCCTCGATCACCTCCCATTTGGAGGAATCGATCATCACCGGCGCGCGGGCGATATCCGGCTCGGAGGCGACGAGGTGCAGGAACTCGACCATCGCCTGCTTCGAATCGATCAGACCCTCGTCCATGTTGACGTCGATGATCTGGGCACCGTTCGCGACCTGGTCGCGTGCGACGTCGAGGGCAGCGGCGTAGTCGCCTGCGGTGATCAGCTTGCGGAATTTCGCCGAGCCGGTGACATTGGTGCGCTCGCCGACATTGACGAAGGGGATCTCGTCGGTAAGCGTGAAGGGCTCGAGGCCGGAAAGCCGCATGTGCCGCTCGGTTTGCGGAACCTGGCGCGGCGGATATTTGCCGACGGCGTCGGCGATGGCGCGGATGTGGTCCGGCGTCGAGCCGCAGCAGCCGCCGACTATGTTGACAAGCCCATCGCGCGCGAATCCTTCTATCTGCGCCGCCATCGCCTCGGGGCTCTCGTCGTAGCGGCCGAATTCGTTCGGCAGCCCGGCATTTGGATAGGCGCAGACAAGCGTGTCGGCGACCGCCGACAGCTCATCGATATGGGCGCGCATAGCGTTGGCGCCGAGGGCGCAATTGAGGCCGATGGTGAAAGGCTCCGCGTGGCGCACGGAATACCAGAACGCCTCGGGCGTCTGGCCGGAGAGCGTACGTCCGGAAAGATCAGTGATCGTGCCGGAGATCATCACCGGCAGGCGGATGGCCTTCTCCGTGAAGACCTGCTGAGTCGCAAAGATTGCCGCCTTGGCGTTCAGCGTGTCGAAGATCGTCTCGATCAGGATGATATCGGCGCCGCCCTCAATGAGCCCGCGGACCTGCTCGGCATAGGCGAGCCTCAGATCGTCGAAGGTGACCGCCCGATAGCCCGGATTGTTGACGTCCGGGGAGATCGACGCGGTGCGGTTCGTCGGGCCGATCGCGCCGGCCACGAAACGCCGCCTGCCGTCCTCCGCCTCGGCGCGCCTTGCCGCCCGCCGTGCCAGCCGGGCGCTGTCGCGGTTCAGCTCATAAACCATGTCCTCCATGCCGTAATCGGCCTGGGCGATTCGGGTTGAGGAGAAGGTGTTGGTTTCAAGAATGTCGGCGCCGGCAATGGCGTAGCGATGGTGGATGTCCTCGATCGCCTGCGGCTGGGTCAGTGTCAAGAGATCGTTGTTACCCTGCTGATGACAGGTGCAGCCGCCGAAGCGCATGCCACGGAAATGATCTTCGCCGAAACCGAGCTGCTGGATCTCGGTGCCCATGGCCCCATCCATGATCAGGATACGCTCGGCCGCCGCCTGCCGCAGGGCCCGGAAGATCTCCGAGCCGTCGGACCTCTCGACCACATCTCCAAAGAGGGACACGGCGGACATGGGAAACCTCCCGTTCTGAAAACGACATCGACTAGTCACATAAAGATATCTTTATGTCAACATACGAAGGCATCACAATTTGCCAACAGGCAAGAAAAAGCGCCCGCGGAAGGCAGCAGTCCGTGAATGAAAACAATTGCACTGGAAAACCCCTCATCCGGCCTACCGGCCACCGTCTCCCCGCAAGCGGGGCGAAGGCGCCGATGTGCGTGCCCAAATCGCCGGAACATGCTGGCGGTGTCCCCTCACCCGGCTCGCGGGAGAGGGCTAGATGAGGAGCAAATTCCAATCATCTGCAGACGCTAGATCCGCTTGAGGCAATCCCCGAGTTCAAAAATGGCGCAGAGGATGTGATAGAAACTGCTCGCCGGCGCGGGCTCGTCGACAAACGTGCCGTCCGCTTTCTGCTTGTCGCGCCACAAGCCGGGGACCGGCGTTTGCAGAAAGCGATCGAGCGCGGCCGCTGCGCGCGAAGCCGAAGCGAGATAGCGTTGGCGCTCCGCGCCCTCGCTCAACGCCGCAAAGCGGATCGCCGCCTTCAGCCATTCCGTCTGCGGCCACAGTCGCGCCAGCGGATCGGCGATCGAAAAGTCATCAAAGAGCGTCATGATGGCGACGTCCCGGTTCGGGCAGATGCCATGCGTCTCGCCGATGTCGAAAAGCCGCCGCGCTGTGACGATCGCTTGCATATGTCCACGCCGTTCCGCCCAGCGAAGCAGCAGCCAAGCCCATTCGAATTGGTGGCCTGGCTCGACGATCCGCCCTTTTTCGCCGGGAAAGGGCGTCCAATCGTGGTCGAAGAACTCGCGCAGCGCCCCCGTTTCAAAATCGATGAAGCGCTCCATCGCGAGATGGGCAATCTCATCGGCAAGATTGGCCCAGGCGACCCGGTCGAAGTCTTCCAGATTCTCGCTGGCAAGGCAGGCCTCGAAGAGATGCATGTGAGGATTGGAGCAGAGCGGCAGGCGCGGCGGATTGTCCTCCTCGAAGCCGGCAACCGGATGCTTGCAATGGGCCTCGAGCCTTTGTCTCATCTGGTTGCTGCGCTCGACCATTTCGGCCCTTCTCTCCGGCAGGATCTGGCCGAGATAGGCGAAGGCAAGCAGGGCAAAGGCCTGGTTGTAGATGTCGAAGCCTGCATCGATGATGTGGCCATCGGCGTCCGCAAGCGCGCCATAGAAGCCGCTCGGCTGCCGATAGACCCGATCGAAATATTGAAGTCCGCCTTCGGCGACACTGCGCCAATCTCCATGCCAGCCTCGGCGGCCTGCCTCGGCGAAGCAATAGACCTGTCGCGGCTGCACGCGCGAACGGCGATTATCGCGCGTCGGCTCGCCTTTCATGTCGATCGTTTCGACGAAGCCGCCGCCGACGGCGTCGTAGCCCTTGGACCGCCAGAGCGGCAGGGCCGCGTCGGTCAGCCAGTGCTGGAGTTCGCGCGCTTGCACAAGGATATCCATGCCGTTCCCGTCAATTCTCGAGCTTGATCGCGTCGTAGTCGGCGCCGAGCACCTCCGAAAGCGCCTCGACCACGAGATTGTGGTCGTCGCGCTGCGGTAAACCGGAAACGGTGACGGCGCCGATGCAGCCCGTACCCTTCACGACGATGGGGAAGCTGCCGCCATGGGCCGCATATTCGGCGTCCGGCAGGCCGAGCTTCGCCTGCAGGTTCGTCTGCTGTTTGAGCAAGCTCAGGCCGGTGGCGTAACTGCTTCTGAACAGGCGGAAAACCGTGTTGCGCTTGCGCCGCACCCAGCTCGGATTGTCCGGGGTCGCGCCCTCGAGCGCCGCATAGAAAACCTGCATGGAGAACAGCGTGATGTCGATGACCACGCCGAGCTTGCGGTCGGCCGCCATGCGGCGGAGCGCTGAGCCGAGTTGCCATGCGGCATCGAGATCGAAGCGGTCGAACTGAAGCTCCCGTTCCTGAAGCGCGATGCGGCGCAGATCATTGTCGATGTTCATGATACCTCCGCTTATCGTAATCGGACCGCCCGCGGATCACTGCCGCCGTGTCCGAACTACTCCTTCCACAGCCATGCCGCACCGCGCACGCCCGAACTGTCGCCGTGCACGGCTTTCAGGATCGGCGTCTCGAAACTGTCGCCGAAGATGTATCCGGCGATCAAGGCCGGCAGCTCGCCATAGATCTCGTCGACATTGGACATGCCGCCGCCGAGCACGAAGACGTCGGGGTCGACGATATTGGTCAGGAGGGCCAGGCTGCGGGCGAGGCGATCGACGAAGCGCTTGTAGACGCCGGTCGCGACCGGATCTCCCGCACGCTTCAATTCGATGATGTCGCGGCCGCGGCGATCGATGCCCGTTGTCCTGCGGTAGTCGAGCTCGAGGCCTGTTCCGCAGGCGTACATGTCGAGGCAGCCGAGCTTGCCGCACCAGCATTTGTGTCCGGGATATTCTTCCGTTGTCATCCAGGGCAACGGGTAATGGCCGATCTCGGCGGCAATGCCCTGGTAGCCTGCATGAACCTTCCGGTCGATCGCAAGCCCTCCGCCATGGCCGGTCCCGACGATGATGCCGAAGACGACGCGTGCCTGCCTACCCGCCCCGTCGACCGCCTCAGAGACCGCCAGGCAATTGGCGTCATTGGCAAGGCGCACCGGCCGGTCGATCGCAGCCTCGAGATCACGCCCGAGCGGCTTGCCATTGATCAACACTGCGTTGGAGTTGCGCACGATTCCGGTGCGCGGATTGGGGCTCCCGGGAATACCGACGCCGATCGAACCGCGCTCGCCCGCCATCTGTTCGGCGGCGGCGACGAGGTCGACCACGGCGCGAATGCAATCGTCATAGCCGCTGGTCGGGGTTGGCACGCGGTGCCGGGCACGGGTCTCGCCATCGCGACCGAGCGCGATGACTTCCATTTTCGTGCCACCCCAATCGATTCCGATGAACATGTGCGGATCAAGTCTCAGGATGAAGTCGCTTCGGGATGAGGGCCTCTCAAGGCCGCCGACATTTGCTTAGCATCCGTTTTGTCCGCGACGCTAGCCCCCTGGTTTGAACGAGCCGCAAATTGGCCAGCCCAGCGAAAAACACTTGGCGAAAGAGCCTCGCTTTTGTATGGGTCTATACCGAGTGGTCCCGTAGCTCAGCAGGATAGAGCATCAGATTCCTAATCTGGGGGTCGCGCGTTCGAATCGCGCCGGGATCACCATTTTGACGCCTCGCCTCTGACACTAGGAGTTCCGTCATGAGCGAAGACGCTTTCAACATGTCACTCCGCAAGTTCCTGAAGGACGTCGGAGTTACTTCTCAGCGCAAGATCGAGGAGACGGTGCGCGAAGGGCAGATCGGAGACAAGAAGCTGAAAGTGCGTATGACGCTGACGGCGGAAGGCACCGACCTCAATCACGTGGTCGACGGCGAGATCGAGCTTCCATAGACCGCCCAAACGATTGCGGCTCGACTTCTGCGGCCGCGGTGGAATTGCGACCCTTTCGTCAACCTTGTCTCGGTTTAACAAACTCCTGGCGCTATTGCTTCCTCGCGCAAACCACGCCCGGATCCCCTTCCCCCTTCGTGACGTCGAACAGCGTCGCCTCCTCCCCCTCGGTCCACCAGATGTAGCGACCTCCTGCATAGCGGGCCCCCGAGCCGGAGATGATGCCGGAGGCGACGATGTAGTCGCCGCCGAATGAGAAGGCGACGAGCGACACCGGACCGGCATTGACGTATTCCGCCTCGACTCCTTCGCCACCGCAATCGTAGCGGATCGTTTGCCGGTCGACCGAGCCGGCGCCGGGGACGCGCAGGGTGACTTCGGCGCCACCCGCGACGGCCGGATCAGCGGAGGTGAGCCGCATGCGGGGCGTGCCGCCCGGGCTTGCCAAAGTGAGACTCGTGCCGCCGACCTTCCAGCTAAGCCGTCCGCGCAGGGCGTCGAGGAATCTCTGCTCCTGTTCCATGATCGTCGGCTCGCACATCTTGCGCGCTGCGGCAGTGGGGCCGAAAATGATCATCCGGCCGGAGAGGGTGAATATTCCCGTGAAATTGTTGCAGCCGGCCATGCCGCCATAAGTGCCGTCCTCGCGGATTTCGAGCACGGTGTCGAAATCGTCGATGACGCCTTCGCCGCCGATGTCCTCGGCACGCCAGGATCCGACGAGCTCCGGCGGGACGCTCTCGGCTGCAATCGTGTTCATGGAGGCGAGGTCGACCAGGATGCAGGCACAGGAAGCGGCGAACACGGCTTTGAGCATCGTTACTCCTCCTTTGGGATCGGCACCGCCGCATACGGATTCTTACCCCAGCCGCAGCGGATATAGAAGCCGCGCCGCTTCCGCCCTTGTTGCCGAAGGATTTCGGCTGTAGAGCCTACTGCATGTCTCCTTAAACGCATCTCGATTTAAGGAAAAAAGACATGCAGCGATAGAAAGTGCTACAGGACCTGCGCGTCTGATAAGACGCGGCGCTGCAGTGCCTACAAACGAGAAGAATACGGGATTTGGCAATGGCATCCGGCGACAACCGCCGCCTCGCTGTATTGGGCTCCACCGGGTCTATCGGCACCAGCACGCTCGACGTCGTCGAGCGGCTCGGGGGTCGCGACCGCTTCGAAATCGCAGCGGTGACCGGAAACGGCAACATACCTTTGCTTGCCGAACAGGCGCGGCAGGTGGGCGCCGAACTTGCCGTCACCGCCGACGAACATCGCTACGGCGAGCTCAAGGAGGCGCTTGCGGGAAGCGGCATCGCCGTCGCTGCCGGACGCAGCGGCCTGATCGAGGCGGCCGAGCGCGATGCCGACTGGGTGATGGCGGCGATCGTCGGCAATGCGGGGCTCGCCCCAACACTCGCGGCCGCTCGACGCGGTGCCGACATTGCGCTTGCCAACAAGGAATGCCTCGTTTCCGCAGGCGGTCTTTTCCTCGAAGCCGTGCGGAAGGGGGGTGGTCGCCTGCTGCCGGTCGACAGCGAGCACAATGCGATCTTCCAGGTCCTGGAGAACGACCAGCGCCATGCCGTCGAGCGCATTGTGCTTACGGCCTCCGGCGGACCGTTCCGCACGAAATCGCTCGACGAGATGCGGCATGTAACGGCCGACATCGCCCGCGCCCATCCGAACTGGTCGATGGGGCTGAAGATCTCCATCGACAGTGCCTCGATGTTCAACAAGGCGCTCGAGATGATCGAGGCGCGCCATCTCTTCGGACTTCGCCCGGACCAGATCGAGGTGATCGTCCATCCGCAATCGGTGATCCATTCGATGGTCGGCTACAGCGATGGATCGGTGCTGGCCCAGCTCGGCTGTCCGGACATGCGAACAGCGATCGGCTACGCTCTTTGCTACCCGAAGCGCTGCGATCTGCCGGTGGAGCGGCTGGATTTTGCGAAGCTGGCGCGGCTCGACTTCGAGGCGCCGGACGAAGTCCGCTTCCCGGCATTGCGTCTTGCGCGGTGGGCAATGGAGGCGGGAGGCGTGCAGGGTGCAGTGCTGAACGGCTCTAAGGAGACCGCGCTCGAGGCTTTCATCAAGGGGCGGATCGGCTTCCTGGCAATGGCCGAGATCGTCGAGAAGGTGATGGATCAGCTCGCCGACCTGCCTGCCGCCACGACCATGGACGACGTCTTCGCCGCGGACGAAAAAGCCCGGCAGACGGCTGTCGGGCTGATCAAGTAGCGTCGTATCCGTTCGCTGCAGCTTACGCCACAGCCCGCGCCAGCGCACAGCGCGACCAGAGTGAATGCAGCGCGCCGACCAGATGGTCGATATCGGCGTCGGAGTGCAGAGGCGTCGGCGTGATGCGCAGACGCTCGGTCTTCTTCGGCACCGTCGGATAGTTGATCGGCTGCACATAGACACCGAAATTATCGAGCAGCAGGTCGGAGATCCACTTGCACTTGGCGGCGTCGCCGACCATGACCGGCACAATATGGCTCGGATTCACCATGTGCGGAATGCCGCGCTGGTCGAGCAGCGACCGCAGCCGCCGTACCCGCTCCTGATGGGCGAAGCGCTCGAGCTGGCTTGTCTTCAGATGCCGGATCGAGGCGAGCGCTCCTGCGGCGAGCGCGGGCGGCAAGGCGGTGGTGAAGATGAAGCCGGAGGCGAAGGAGCGGACAAAGTCGCAGAGCGCCGCCGACCCGGTGATGTAGCCGCCCATGACGCCGAAAGCCTTGCCGAGCGTCCCCTCGATTACAGTCAGCCGGTGCATCAATCCTTCGCGCTCGGCAATGCCGCCGCCCCGCGGGCCGTACATTCCGACCGCATGCACCTCGTCGAGATAGGTCATCGCACCGTATTTATCGGCAAGATCACAGATTTCCTTGATCGGCGCGATATCGCCGTCCATCGAGTAGACCGATTCGAAGGCGATGATTTTAGGCGCACGCGGGTCAGCCGCCGCGAGCTTGGCTTCAAGGTCGGCCACCGAATTGTGCTTGAAGATGACGCGCTCACATTTCGAATGGCGGATGCCCTCGATCATCGAAGCGTGATTCCCGGCATCCGAGAAGCAGATGATACCGGGAACCCTGGAACAGAGCGTGCCAAGCGCGGCCCAGTTCGAGACATAGCCAGAGGTAAACAGCAGCGCAGCTTCCTTGCCGTGCAGATCGGCAAGCTCGCGCTCGAGCAGGACGTGATAATGGTTGGTCCCGGAGATGTTGCGCGTCCCGCCGGCGCCGGCGCCGCATTCGTCGATCGCCTGCTTCATCGCATCGGTGACGATCGGAGATTGACCCATGCCGAGATAATCATTCGAGCACCAGACGGTCACTTCCTGGGTGCCGTCGGCCGTGTAGCGCGTTGCCCGCGGGAAGTCGCCACGGTGGCGGGCGAGATCAGCAAAGACGCGGTAGCGGCCTTCCTGATGCAGCCCGTCGAGTTCGCCTTTGAAGAAACTCTCGAAATCCATCATCATCTCCAGTGCCCTGCCCGCCTTTGTTCCTTCAAAGCGGCCAGGGGGTCAACCCCGGAAAGGCCCCGACGCCTGCGGCAAAAGGCCTCTTACTTTTGAACTATTCCAAAACAGCTAGTGCAACTCAATCCCCTCAACTTTGATCGAAGTCAAGCAATTACGAAAAAGGGCGCTGTTGCCGCCCTTTTCCAATACTTGAGTCGCCCTATCAGGCCGCCGCCACGGCACGTTTCGCCATCACCCTGACGAGGTTGGCGCGATAGGCCGCGCTGGCATGCAGGTCGGAAAGCAGGTCGGAGGCATCCACCGTCACATTCGCGACCGCATCCGGCGACCAATTTGCTGCAAGCGCCGCCTCGAGCCCCCGGTGTCGGAAAACCCCGTTCGAACCGGCTCCCGTCACGGCAAGGCGGACCTCGCCATTATCGCGCCGCGCGACGAAGACGCCGGTCATGGCATAGCGCGAAGCCGGATTGGCGAACTTCTGGTACGCGGCCGTCGCGGGCGCGTCGAAACGGATGGCGGTGATGATCTCGCCCTCCTCCAGAGCCGTCTCGAACAGTCCCGTGAAGAAATCATCCGCCGCAATCTCTCGTCTGTCGGTGACGATCGTCGCGTCGAGTGCCAGCACCGCCGCAGGATAATCGGCCGCCGGATCGTTATTGGCGATCGAGCCGCCGATCGTGCCCATATGGCGTACATGCGGGTCGCCGATATGGCTGGCAAGCCCGCAGAGCGCCGGACAGATGGCCCGGATTTCCGCCGAGGTCGCGACCTCTTCGTGGGTCGTGGCCGCACCGATCCTGACCGACCGGCCGTCGACCATAATCCCCCTCATCTCGGTTATATGCCGGAGGTCGACGAGGTCACTGGGCGCAGCAAGCCGCTGCTTCATCGTGGGAATGAGCGTCATGCCACCGGCAAGATACTTGCCTTCGGGGACGTTGCTCATCATCTCGACCGCCTCCTGAACCGAGGAGGCCCGGTGGTAGTTCGTCTGATACATGGCTCGTCCTCCCGTCAATTGGCGGCATTCGCCGCGGCCCAGACCGTTTGCGGGGTCGCGGGCATGGTGAGCATATTGTGGCCGATGGCGTCGGTGATCGCGTTTATCAGCGCCGGCGGCGAACCGATCGCCCCGGCCTCGCCACATCCCTTGATCCCGAGCGGATTGTTCGGGCAGGGCGTATTCGACGTCGAGACCTTAAAGGACGGCAGGTCGTCGGCGCGAGGCATGGCATAGTCCATGTAGCTCGCCGTCAGAAGCTGCCCACTTTCCGGATCGTAATGGACGCCCTCGAGCAGTGCCTGGCCGATGCCCTGCGCAAGTCCGCCATGCACCTGCCCCTCGACGATCATAGGATTGATGATATTGCCGAAATCATCCGCCGCAACGAACTGGACGATCTTCGTCTGGCCGGTTTCCGGATCGACCTCGACCTCGCAGATATAGCAGCCGGCCGGGAAGGTGAAATTGGCGGGATCATAGAAGGCGCCCTCCTTCAAGCCCGGCTCCATGCCAGCCGGCAGATTATGGGCCGTATAGGCGGCAAGCGCCACCTGCGACCACGGGACCGACCTGTCCGTGCCCGCGACCTTCAGCGCGCCGTCCTCGACGACGATGTCATTCTCGTCGGCCTCCATCAGGTGCGCCGCGATTTTCTTCGCCTTGGCCTCGACCTTGTCGAGCGCCTTGACGATCGCCGACATGCCGACCGCCCCCGAGCGCGAGCCATAGGTACCCATGCCCATCTGCACCTTGTCGGTATCGCCATGCACGATATTGACGCTGTCGATCGGCACGCCGAGCCGGTCGGCGACGAGCTGGGCAAAGGTCGTCTCATGTCCCTGGCCGTGGCTGTGCGAGCCGGTCATCACCTCGATCGTGCCGACCGCATTGACCCGGACCTCGGCCGATTCCCACAAGCCCACCCCGGCACCGAGCGATCCCACCGCCGCCGACGGCGCGATGCCGCAGGCCTCGATATAGCAGCTCATGCCGATGCCGCGCTTCATGCCGCGCTGCTCGGCCTCGGCCTTGCGTGCAGCAAAGCCGTCCCAGTCGGCGGCCGCCATCGCCGCGTTCAACGAGGCGTCGTAGTCGCCGGCGTCGTAATTCATGATCACCGGCGTCTGGTGCGGGAAGGAGCGGATGAAGTTGATGCGGCGGAGCTCGGCCGGTGAGATGCCGAGCTCGCGTGCCGCCGTCTCCATCGTCCGCTCCAGAAGATAGGTCGCCTCGGGACGCCCGGCGCCCCGATAGGCGTCGACCGGCGCCGTATTGGTATAGACGGTGCGGACGTTGGCGTGGATCGCCGGGATGTCATATTGCCCGGAAAGCAGCGTCGCATAGAGGTAGGTCGGCACCGCCGAGGAGAAGAGCGACATGTAGGCGCCGAGATTGGCGATGGTGTCCACCTTCAGCGCGGTGATCCGGTTATTGCCGTCGAAGGCCATCTTGACGGTCGACACGTGGTCGCGGCCATGTGCGTCGGTGAGGAAAGCCTCCGTGCGATCCGACGTCCACTTGACCGGAACGCCGGTGCGTTTCGAGGCCCAGAGACAGACGATCTCCTCTGGATAGATATAGATCTTTGAGCCGAAGCCGCCGCCGACATCGGGTGCCACGACGCGAAGCTTGTTCTCCGGCGCGACATTGTAGAAGGCGCTCATCACCAGGCGTGCGAGATGCGGGTTCTGGCTGGTCGTATAGCAGGTGTAGTGATCGTCGCCGGGATCGTAGATGCCGAGCGTCGAGCGCGGCTCCATCGGGTTGGGAGAAAGGCGGTTGTTGAAGATCTTCATTTCCGTGACATGCGCCGCGCCGGCAATCGCCTGTTCGACCGCGGCCGCATCGCCGAGCTCCCAGTCGAAGATCAGGTTTCCAGGCGCTTCCGGGTGGATCTGCGGCTGGCCCGCTTCCAGAGCCTTGACCGAATCGGTGACCACTGGCAGGGGCTCGTAATCGACGACGACCGCTTCCGCCGCGTCCCGGGCTGCGGCGACACTATCGGCGACCACGATCGCGACCGCATCGCCTACATAGCGCACCGTCTCGGCGGCGAGCGGCCGCCAGGCTCCCATCTTCATCGGCGACCCGTCCCTGGAATGGATCATCCATCCGCAGATGAGGTTGCCGATCCCGTCCGCCAGCAGTTGCTGGCCGTCCAGCACGTCGATCACACCGGGCATGGCCGCGGCCGCCGTCTTATCGATGCCGGTGATCCTCGCATGCGCATGCGGGCTACGCACGAATACCGCATACTTCATTCCCGGCACGTTCATATCGTCGGTGTAGCGCCCCTTGCCGGTGAGGAAACGCTTGTCCTCCTTCCGCGCCACGCGCGCGCCGATCCCTTCAACGCCCATTTACCTATCTCCTCCCGAGATTTTCAGACGAGTGCATGCGAGCGCATGGCGCTCATTCCGCGGCCTGGCGCGAACCGCCCATCTCGGCGGCAGCAGCAAGGATCGCCTTGACGATGTTGTGATAGCCGGTGCATCGACAGATATTGCCTTCGAGCTCGGCGCGCACCGTCGCTTCGTCGAGATTGCCGCCGTGGCGGCGGATCATGTCGACGCCGGTCATTACCATACCCGGAGTGCAGAAGCCGCATTGAAGGCCATGATGCGCCCTGAAGGCTTCCTGGACCGGATGAAGATCGCCGTTCTGCGCCAGCCCCTCGATCGTCGTGATCGTCGATCCGGCGGCTTGCGCCGCGAGGATGGAACAGCTTTTCACCGATTGGCCGTCCATGTCGACGACGCAGGCGCCACACTGGGTCGTGTCGCAGCCGACATGCGTTCCGGTCAGCCCTAGATTCTCGCGGATAAAGTGCACCAGCAGCGTGCGGTCGTCACAGACGCCGCTCACCTGACGGCCATTGACCGTCATCCTTATGTTCGCCATTTCGCTCCTCCGGGGGTCGGTCGGGTGCCAACTCGAGCGCGGCTTCAGGTCGGGTGGTACATGTTCACGCGACTTACGAGGACGCGCCCACTGATATGAATGCCCTCCGCCAGCGGCCCACTCCTCCCGGACCGGTCTGGCGACTATTGTATCATTTGTCTTTTTTGGAAATGTAGCAACCGTTTGCAGCCGCGGGACGGCAAAAAATTGCGGTGCCATGTGTGCCACCGGTAACAGCACCTTCATCTTCCGTTCAGGAAGGATCGCATTATCTTGCCGCGGAAGATTCGCCTGCCCCGTGGACTTTCCTGGGCGCATGGATATCTTCCCGATTGCAAGTTCAAGTGGAGGAAGGGGATCACGCCGGCCTCCCATCAGTCTAATAGACGGACCAGGCACAGGCTGAGATCCGTGAAGTTCGGAGAGGACAAGATGAAGAAAGCCATCGCACTTGTGCTGGTAGCCCTGTCGGTCGCTAGCTGCACGCAAACGGAAAAGGGCGCCGGCATCGGTGCCGCATCGGGCGCGATCATCGGCGGTGCCGTCACCGGCAACGTGCGCGGCGCTGCCGTCGGCGCGGCCATCGGCGGCGTTTCCGGCGCGCTGATCGGCCATGCCACCGAGCAGCCGGGCCAGTGCTACTACCGCGATCGTTACGGCCGCCGCTACATCGACCGTTGCTGATTGCAGCGGCACGCTGCAGACGACAACGGCCCCGGAGCGATCCGGGGCTTTTTCATGCGCTCCCATGCCATCGGCGGGTTGGTTTTGTGCCTCACGAACAACAAAGCCGGGCCTTTTTGCGGAGAACCGCCACCGAATCGCCGATCCGGGGTGGATGCGGCGCCCCGTCATCGTTAACAGATAGAGAACGAAGCAATGCTAAGCTGCCCATTGCCGCACATGCAGGCAGTGAGTAAAGAGTCGCCTGAAACGGGATGCGGAGCGGATGTCTCCACCACGGTCGAGTATCGCGTACTGGAAGGCGGCGGCTGCCTTTGTCTTTGCGGCCTCGACGGCGCTCGGTCCGGTGTTTGCCAACAAGGCCCATGCGATCAGGATCTTCGGCATGCGCTTCTTCGAAAGCGCCGAAGAGCAGGTCCAGGTCATCGACCCGGTCAACTACACCCTCGCCTTTGAGCCCGGGACGGACGACGAGGAACTGCGCGAAGCGCTCGGAAATGCTTCGCAGCTCTTCCAGGATCGCGAGGAGCCGGTCTCCGGAGACCTCGGCCTCTTGATCAAGGCGCGCGACGACCGCGAGCGCCTGCTCGCGGCTCTTTACGAGAAGGCGCGCTATGGCGGCACCGTCACCATCCTGATCAACGGCCAGGACATCGATAGCCTGCCGCCGGATCCCTCCTTCCCCGATGGACAAGCCGTGCCCGTGACGGTCACCGTGACACCCGGACCGGTCTTTACCCTGGGCTCGGTGAGGTTCGAAGGGGACGCCGCCCGCTTCGATCCGTCGACCTACGACCTGACGCCCGGCGCCCGGGCCGAATCGACTCTGATCATCAAGGCCGGCGAGCAGATCGTCAACGATCTGAAGGAGCAGAGCCGACCGCTCGCCAGGCTTACCGAACGCAGCGTCGTTGCCGACCACGCCACGTCGACGGTCGATGTTACGATCGCCGCCGATGGCGGGCCTGTTGCGCCGGTCGGCGACTTGACCGTCACCGGCACAAGGACCGTGGATCCTGGTTTCGTCCGCGACTATACCCGCCTCAATGAAGGCAGGCCCTATTCGCCGGAGAACATTCGCAGGGCGGCCGAGCGGCTGCGGCAATTGAATGTTTTCTCGAGCGTTACCATCATCGAAGCCGCTGAGCTCGCGCCGGACGGCAAGATTCCGATGCATATCCAGGTGTCCGAAGGCAAGCACCGCTTTTTCGGCTTCGGCGGACAGGTCTCGACGACCGACGGACTGGGTCTGCAGGGCTACTGGGGACACCGCAATCTCTTCGGCCGCGCCGAATCGATTCGGATCGAGGGCTCGGTCGACCGCATCGGCGAGACCACTGACATTGGCGGACTCGACTATTCCGCCAGTATTCTCTTCACGAAACCCGGCGCTTTCGGGCCGGCGTCAACGTTCACCGCCAGCGTCAAGGCGGCCATTGACGATCCGGATGCTTATCGCGCCAAGAGCATCACGGGAGCGGCGGGCGCCGGTTTCGAGCTTTCGCAGGAAGACACGGTCTCGGCCGGCGCGGAAGTGAGTCTTGCCGATGTTGATGACGCATTTGGCTCAAACACCTATCTCACCGCCGCGATTCCCCTCGAATATGTGCGCGACACCCGCAATGACAAGCTGAATGCGACGGAAGGCTACCGCTCGCTGATCAGCGCCAAGCCGAGCTACGAGATCGAAGGCAAGACCTTCTTCAGTTCCTTCGAGGCCACCGCCTCCGGCTATCAAGCGCTTGGGCCAGAAAACCGCTTCGTGCTGGCCGGCAAGGTTGCCGCCGGCGTGCTCGTCGGCGGCGACGATCTCGCCGACATCCCGGCACCGCGGCGCTTCTATCTCGGCGGCGGCGGCTCGGTGCGCGGCTATTCGTTCCAGGAGATCGGTCCCCGCAATGCGGAGAACGAGCAGATCGGCGGCCGATCCTATGTAAACGCCTCGCTCGAGGCCCGTATCGCCGTCACCGACAGGATCAGCATCGTGCCGTTCATCGATGCCGGCAGCGTTTCGACGAGCACGGCACCCGATTTCTCCGATATCCGCGCCGGCGCCGGCATAGGGCTACGCTATGCAACACCCTTTGGACCGATCCGGCTCGATTTCGCTGTGCCGCTCAACAAATATCCCGGCGGCACCGATTACGGCATCTATGCAGGTATCGGCCAATCCTTCTGATTTGCGCCCGATGCCGTGGTAGAATACTTGGCTCACTGCATGTTCTCCTTAAATCGGCATCGACTCGAGGACAAAGACGTGCAGCGATCTAAGGTCGTTTAGCGGCCTTTGCGCGTCATAAGACGCCGGGCGCTGAAGGCAACCGTCCTGCCGATTCCAGAGCGGCGCAACATGGGCTATGGATAGGACATGAATCGGGTCATCTACTTTCTCCGCCTCGCGTTTCGCTATTTCGCCGCCATACTCGGCGCAGCCATCGTCGCATTGCTCCTCATCGTCGGCTTTCTCGGCTTTACGGTGCCCGGGGCGCGGGTGGTGGCCTGGGCGATCGAGAAATATGCGGCGACGCCCGACCAGATCGTCCGCATTGCCGAGCCGGGACCCATCCTCACGGGCGAGTTCACCGCCGGCAGTGTCACGCTCTTCGACGGAGAGGGAATTTACGCCGAGATACGGGACCTCTCCGTCGACTGGTCGCCAGCAGAGCTTTTCTCCAGGCGCTTCGATGCGGCACGCGTCACGGCAGGATCCGTCCGCATGGAAAGGCTCCCCGTTCCTTCGCAGGAGACGAAGGAGGTCCGCTCGACACTCGCGCTTCCGCTCGATGTCAAGATCCAGGCCTTCAACCTCGAGGAGATCATCGTCGGTGAGGCCATCGCCGGCGAAGAGCAGGTGCTGAGGGCAACGGGCCGTGTCCATGCCACCGGGTCGAGCGTCGCGCTCGCCTTCGACGCGGCCGAGCGGGACCGGCCTCAAGCACGTGCCATCGCCGATCTCGTCTTCAATCCGGCCGCCAACGAACTTAAACTCGAGGCGCGCGTCTCGGAACCGAGGGGCGGGCTCATCGCCAATTTGCTGCGGCTGCCGAACGAACCGGCCGTCGACATCACACTGACCGGCGAAGGGCCGCTTTCGGACTGGACGGGATCGGGCACAGCTGCTCTCGACGGAAGCGAGATTCTCCGTCTGGAGGGGCGCCATCTTCTTGCTGCCGAAGGCATGCACAGCCTCACGGTTTCCGGCGGTGGCGCCTTTGCACCGATCCTGCCCGGTGCACTCAAGCCGCTTTTCGATGGCACGACCGACATCGACCTGACCGCCGCCTTCGACGGCGAGAGCATGGTGCGCATCGAGACCGGCAGGCTCTCCACCGGTTCTCTGACCCTCAACGCCTCCGGAACGATCGACAGCCGCGGCGAGAACAATCTGCAGGCGAGCCTCGCCGGCACGGACGGCCCGGTGGATTTCCGCTGGCCGCTGCAGGAAGGAGAGCTGCGGGCGCTGATCGACACGGCCAATCTGTCGCTGATCGGCGAAGGGCAATCAGCGATCCTCGATGTGGCCGCCGATGTGGCATCCGTCGAGCTGCCGCAGGGAACGCTCGGCGATGTACGGCTATCGGCGCAAAGCGACGCGTTCGACCTGCAAGCGCACTCGGGATTGCTGAAGACGACGGTGGAGATCGGTGAAAGCCGCTTTGCCAAAGCGGAGCTTGACCGGGCGATACAGGCACCCATCAAGGCCGAAGGCACCCTTGCCGTCGACCCGGAAACGATCCGCTTCGACCCGCTTACGATCGAGAGTGCCAGTGTCGGCGGCACGGTCAGCGGCACACTTCACCGCGCCGATGGAATGCTGCAGGCTTCATTGAAGCTCTTCGCGGTCCCCGAGGTCCTGCCGCCGGCGATCGCCGGAAAGTTCGACGGCACGATTGCCCTCTCCGGCACTCTCGCGGCCGAGCCGGACGGCCGGATCGAGCTGAGCGGCCTGGAAGTCAAATCGGAAACGCTCGACGCCTCCGGCTCGGTCGTCCTTGCGGGCGACGTTTTGACGGCCGATCTCTCCGGCAAGCTGCCTGATCTCGGTAGGCTCATTGACGATGCCGAAGGACCTGCCGCCTTCCACGCAGCCATCGAGGGTCCGCTTGCAAAGCCGGATATCAGGGCCGAGATGACGTCGAGCGGCGCTACGATTGGCGGCCGCACCCTCAGCGACATCACCATCAACGCCGATGGGACGGTGGTATCCGGCGCTCCCCAAGCGAAGGTCACCGCCACCGGCACGATGAACGGCCAGCCGATCGACATTCGAGCCGACGTGGTCTCTGAAAACGGCCGCACCTCCGTCCCAAAGATCGAAGGGACGATCGGCGGCAATCGGCTGACCGGCACACTCGACCTCAGTGCCGGGTTCAAGCCGAGCGGCACGATCGACTTCAACCTGTCGGACCTCGGGCTCATCACTGCCATGGCGGGCCAACCGCTCTCCGGCGATCTTTCCGGTTCCGCGACCTTCGAGACCGCCGAAGGAACCACATCGGTGACAATAAAGGCGCAGGGCGGCAGCCTTGGTCTCGGCACCTTGAGGGTCGCCTCCCCGAAGGTCGACATCCGCATTGCCGACACGGCCAATCCCGCGCTCAGCGGGAGGATCGAGGCGGAGAGCCTCACACTGGGAGAAAACCGCGTTTCCGGCTTGAGCGTCGCTCTCGACCAGCGCCAGGGGGGCGCAACCGGCTTTGCCCTCGAAGGCCGCTATGACGACGCACCGCTGTCTGCCGCGGGCGAATTGCGGCTCGGTGGCGGCCGTACCGAAGTCCGGCTCGCCTCCGCTTCCGCCGCACCAAGGGGCGTTGAGCTCCGGCTTGCGGCTCCGACGGTCGTGGCCGTCGAAGCTGGCGTTGCCCGGCTCGACGCGCTGACGGTCCAGGCCGCAACCGGCACCGTCAGCGTGACCGGTACTGCAGGCGACACACTCGATCTTACGGCCAAGATAGACGCGTTACCCGCTGGCCTCATCGACCGCTTCGCACCGACCATTGGGGCGCGGGGCGCGATCTCGGGCAGCGTCGACGTCACCGGAGAGGCCCGGGCGCCGGTCGTAAAATATGACCTCACCTGGGATGACGCCTCCATCGCGTCGACGCGCTCCATCGGCATGGCCGGCCAGGACCTTGGCGCGGAGGGCACTGTCACCGTCACGCAAGGCAATATCCGTTTCGACCCCACGGCTATCGACAGTGTCGGCTTGCGCGGAAAGCTCACTGGCAATCTAGACACGATCGACACGACGGCCGAAGCGCGCTTCGAATTCGTTGCCGAGCCAAGCGTGCTGCCCTCCGGCCTGGCGGGACGATTCAACACTCCGGTCACGGTTTCGGGTGAAGTCGAGACAGGCGGCGGAAGCGTCAGGCTGAACGCGCTCGACATCACCTCGGATACGATCACCGCCGCCGGTTCCCTCGCGCTTATCGACGGCGCATTGACGGCAGACGTCCGGGGGACCTTGCCTGATATCGGCAAACTCCTCGCGGATGCGGAAGGCAAGGCTTCGTTCAGTGCGGACATTTCCGGCCCGCTCGACGCGCTTGCCGTGAAGGCTGAGATGAGTTCCAGCGGCGCCACACTCGCCGGCCGCTCGCTGACGGACCTGATGATCAATGCCGACGCCACGCTCAAGCCGGGGAGCCCACAGGCGAAGCTGACGGCCACCGGGGCGCTTGGCGGTCAGGTGATCGACGTCCGGGCGGATGTGGTGTCGAAAGACGGTCGAACCGCCATACCAGCCATCGAGGCGAGGGTCGGCGACAACCAGCTGACGGGTGCGCTCACCTTTACGCCGGGTTTCGCGCCCGACGGCACTATCGAATTCAACCTGCCCGATCTCGGGCTTATAGCCGCGATGGTCGGCCAGAAAGCCTCCGGCGATCTCTCCGGCTCAGCCACCATTCGGACGGCGGACGGCAAGACCTCGCTTGCGCTGAAAGCGGCTGGGGACGCCGTCAAGCGTGATGCACTGACGATTTCCAAGCCCGCGGTGGACATCAGCATTGCCGACCTCGGCGCCTTGGCGGTCACAGGCAGCATCAAGACCGAAACCGTCGCGCAGGGAGGAAACCGCGTCTCTGACGTCAATCTCTCGTTCGATCAGCAGGACGGCAGAACAGGCTTCAGGATCAACGGCCGCTATGACGGCAGCCCGCTCTCAGCCGCAGGCGAGATGGTGAGCGCAGGCGGCCGCACCGAATTTCGACTTGCCTCCCTGGCAGCTGCGCCACGAAACATCCAATTGAACCTCGCCAAGCCGACCGTCGTTGCCGTCGAGAATGGCGTCGTCCGCCTCGACGGCCTGACGATAGATGCCTCAAGGGGCACGATCGCCGTCACCGGAACCGCTGGCGCGTCGTTGGAGATTTCCGCCCGGCTCGATGCGGTGCCCGCCGGACTGATCAACAGCTTCGCCCCGACGCTCGGCGCCGAAGGCACGATCAACGGAACGCTCAACATCACCGGCCCCGCGGCCGCGCCCGTAGTCGCCTACGATCTCAGATGGAGCGGCGCCTCGGTCACGGCGACCCGGAATGCCGGCGTTGCTGCACTCGAGGTTTCGGCACGCGGCAGGTTCGCAAGTAATCGCGTCACGGTCGACGCAACCATTTCCGGGCCGGGAGACCTCTCCTTCCGCGGAGGCGGCCATGTCGACATTGCCGGCACCATGCCGATCCAGATGAAATTTACCGGCGATGTGCCCTTCGCGCTGCTTGCCGCTAGACTGGCCGAAAGCGGCTTCACGCTCACCGGCTCGGCCAACGTCGATCTCTCGCTGACCGGTTCCGCGAGAGAGCCGCGAGTTGCCGGCACCGTCGCGACCCGCGGCAGCCGGCTCGTCGACGTCCGGCGCAATCTCGCCGTGAACGATCTCTCGGCGAATGTCGCGCTCGACGGCCAGCGCGCCACCATCACTGATCTTACCGGCAATCTCGCCAGCGGCGGATCGATAGGCGCGAGCGGCACAATCGGGATTGCCCCGGGCTCCGGCTTGCCGGCGGACCTGAGAATACGCCTGAACGACGCGACCTATGTCGATGGCACGCTGTTCACCGCCAATCTCCTCGGCGATCTGACGCTCAAGGGTCCGCTTGCATCAACGCCGGTGCTCGGCGGTCAGGTGACCATCCGCAGGGCGGCCATCTCGATCCCGGAGAAACTGCCGACCTCGCTCGCCGAGATCGACATCAAACACAGAAACGCGCCGCGCCGGGTCCGACAGATGACGAGGGATGTGCGCAGGGACACGACCCCGGATGCCGGCGTCAATGGCGAAGGGATTGTCGCCTTCGACCTTGCAATCCACTCGCCCGGTCAGTTCTTCGTGCGCGGACGCGGCATCGACGCCGAACTCGGCGGGGATCTCGCCATTCGCGGTACCGCCGCCCGGCCGAGCGTCTCAGGCGGCTTCGACATGCGGCGCGGTCGCCTGGAAATCCTCGGCAAGCGTCTGACCTTCACGGAAGGAAATATCGGGTTCGGCGGCGACCTCATCCCCACCCTCGATCTCGATGCGACCTCGAGCGCCGGCTCGACGGTCATCACCGTCAATGTCTCCGGGCTCGCAAACGATCCTACGGTAACCTTCTCCTCCTCCCCGGCGCTGCCGCAGGACGAGATCCTGGCGCAGCTGATTTTCAACCGATCCCTAAACAACCTTTCGGCCTTCCAGGTTGCCCAGCTCGCCTCCGCCGCCAGCCAGCTCGCCGGTGGCGGATCGACCTCGCTGCTCGACGGGCTCAGGAATCAGCTCGGCGTCGATGACCTCGACATCACCACCGACGAAAGCGGCGGCGCCCAGCTGCGCGCCGGCAAATACCTCAACGACCGCACCTATATCGAACTGCAGCAAGGCGCAGATTCAGCGTCGAGCAAGGCGACGATCAATCTCGACATCGGCCGCGGCGTGAAGCTCAAAGGCGAAGCCGCCGGCGACGGCTCGGCCGCCGGCGGCATTTTCTTCGAGCGGGAGTATTGAGCAAGCCGCTCGCGCTGCAGGGGTAAAAGGTTCCCTCCCCAACCCCTCCCACAGGGGGAGGGATCTTTTGCGCAGCAGCGCATTCGGAAGCGGTGAGAAGCACATCAAGCGGCATTCCGCTCGACGCCGAATGCGTCGACGATCTCGCCCTCGTCGATGGCGGTGAACAGCGCCCAGATATGACCGAACGGATCGATCAGCGCGCCGACGCGGTCTCCGGTCGGCAGCGTCTCTGCGGCATTGCGCAGGCTCGCGCCGGCGCCGATCGCCCGTTCGAGCACGCGGTCGACGTCGTCGACGCTGAGCTCCAGAATTGCCGCGGTGGTGCCCAGCGCATGCGGCGAGCGCGGTCCGCCGAGCCGCGGCTCCGCATCCCGGCGCGGGTTTGCGCCCGCCACCCTGAAGACGGAATCGCCGATGCAGAGGTCGGCGCTTGTCAGAATGCCTCCCCACTCGTGACGGCGCAGGAGTTCGGCGCCCAGGACGTCACGATAAAAAGCGATTGCGTTGTCTTCATCGCCATGCCTGACGAATAGCTTGATGCAGATCTGCCTCGTCGCTGCGCCGCCATCGTATCTCGCCATGACATCCTCCACGGGCTCGCGCACCCGAGCCATTAGACCCAAGATCGCAGATGTGACCGGTTCCGATTGTTTGAAGCGGAAGCGCGGCATGAACCGCGCTCTCCCAATGCCTCTCAAGTTGAGGGCGCCATTTTATCGCGAAATGAGAACATATCAAGAACAAAATTGACGAAGGCTCACAAACCGCCAGCCATTTTGCTCGTCTTGAGCAGGATGTTCGTTTCCGTAACGCTGATGCCGTCGATCAGCCGGATTCGTCGCAAGGTCTCGTCGAAGCTGGCGAGGTCGCGTTCCTCAAGCTCGGCGATGAAGTCCCACCGGCCGTTGGTGCTGTGCAGCGCCCTCACCTGCGGCAGTCCGCGCAATTGCTCGGCGACGCGATCGGCCATCTTGCCATGCACCTCGATCATGACCACGGCGCGCACGCCGGAGGCGGGAATCTCCGTGCCGGTACGTATAGTGAACGCCGCTATCGTGCCGTTTGCCACCAACCGCTCTATGCGGGCTGCAACCGTCGCACGCGACACACCCGTCATCGCCGAGAGCGTAGAGACGGGGACTCGCGAGTTCTGTCGAAGCACGCTGATCAGCGTTTGGTCGAGATCATCCATATTGCTAGGTAGAGCATATCAATTTGCGAAGTCTAGCTTTCGGATCGACAGTTTTCCATCTTTTTGCCGCCATTGCTTTTGGCGATAATCCGGCGGCCGGGAATTCGAACCTAGAAGAGGCGGACATGAAAACCATCACATTGATCGGCGCACCCATCGAAGAAGGCTCCGGGCGCCGCGGCGCAGGCATGGGCCCGACTGCGTTGAGAATAGCAGGCATCGACACGGTCCTTGCCGAACTCGGCCATAGGGTCGAGGACGAGGGTGACATCCGGCCACTGCCGGCCCGCGATCTTTCCGCCCATCCGGGCGCCAATAACCTGCAGATGGTTGCCGCTTTCGCCCGTGCGATCCATGATGCAGTGCACGACGCGGCGCGCAAGGGCCATTTCCCCCTTGTCCTCGGCGGAGACCACGCCCTTTCGATGGGTAGCGTTTCGGGCGTGGCGCGCTACGCCGACGAGATCGGCCGGCCGCTCTTCGTGCTCTGGCTCGACGCCCATGCCGACTTCAATTCGCCAGCGACGTCGCCCTCCGGCAACATGCATGGCATGCCGGTCGCATTCTTCTGCGGCGAGGCGGAGTTTGCACCGATTCTTCCCAAGGAGCGGGCCCTGGTCGCGCCCAAGCGGGTCTACCAGGTCGGCATCCGCTCGGTGGACGCACGCGAGCGCGACGAGATCGCCGAACACGGCGTCAATGTCTACGACATGCGGGCCGTCGACGAGATGGGGATGGCCAATATCATGAAGCAGATCCTGGAGGACGTGCGTGCCGCCAACGGCCTCCTGCATGTGAGCCTCGACGTCGATTTTCTCGATCCGGAGATCGCGCCCGGCGTCGGCACCACCGTCCCAGGCGGCGCCACCTTCCGCGAGGCGCATCTCATCATGGAGATGCTATGCGACAGCGATCTCGTCTCTTCTCTCGACCTTGTCGAGCTCAATCCCTTCCTCGATGATCGCGGCAAGAGCGCCCGTATTCTGGTCGAACTGACGGCAAGCCTGTTCGGCCGCCGCATTCTCGACCGCCCGACCCGCAGCGCCTGAGATTAGCCTGCCGCCCAGGACTGGATGCATTTCGCGAACCGGCAAAAGCAAGTCTTAACGAATCCGGGCCTAGAATGATCCGCAGCGCAAAACGGTGACCCCGCGCATGATGCAGCTTGCGCTCGCCGGATGTCATCGGCGGACCCTGGCTCCCGAGCGGACCGGCGCACGACGCGCATTCGACGGAGCCTGACATGTTTGGCGGTTGTGGCCCAAGAAGGCGACGACGGGAAAGCTCAAAGGACCTTCGATGACAGGCACATTAAAAACGGCCGGGTTCGACGGCGAAACGCTGGAAATCATAGCGTTCCGCCTGCACGATCAGGAATTTTGCGTCAAGACCACGACGATCCGGGAGATCCGCGGCTGGGCGCCGTCGACGCCCATTCCGCATTCGCCCCCGGAAGTGATCGGCGTCATGAACTTGCGCGGCACGGTGATCCCGATCATCGACCTCGCCCACAAGCTCGGAATGAAATCGACGGTCGCCAACGAACGCAGCGCCATCGTCGTCGCCGAGGTCCACAACATGGTGATCGGCCTCGTCGTCGACCGCGTCTCCGACATCCTGACCGTCCAGGGCAGGCAGGTCCAGCCGGTGCCGGAAGTGACCGCCTCCTTCGACAAGAGCTTCGCGGAGGGCATCATCGCCAACGAGTCCGGCATGATCTGCTTCCTCAACCTCGCCCGCATGTTCAAGGAACGCGAGGTCGAAGACCTCGCCGCCTGAAGTGGTGGAACATCCTTGATGTTAGAGCTGCCTCCTCTTCGCGAGGCGGCTTTTTCGTTCGGGATCACAGGGCTGACCCGGGACGTGCAAAGACCCTCCCACCGGTGGAAGCGGTTTTGACGTCCGTTGCCACCGCCTGCCACTTCAAAACCACAGACCCCTGCCGCAACGATGACAAGGCAGCGAAGACGGAGGGGTTTGAGAGGGCCTCCTTCGGCTTTTCGCTATGCCGCTTCCGGACGGCGGATCTTCGAAGCCGCTTCGAGCACCAGTGGATTCAATCCCTCGCCTCCCCCGTCGATATGCTCGAACAGCTTGCGACGCATGCGAGGTTCCCAATACTTGTTGATGTGAGTGGCGACGCCTTGCGCCGCCTCATTCGCCGGCTGGCTCTGGAAAAACGTCGCGATCTGGTTCGCCATGTAGATAAGCTTGGCGTTGGTGTTTTCGGTGGACATTGGCGAGGCTCCGGTTTCCAGACTCAGAGTGGGACGCGGGCGGAAAGCCGCGCGCTTCCGCCATCCCGCTCTATGCGTTCGGCATGGGTGAAGATTTCGAATTCGTCGCCGCGCACGAGCGCGACCAGCGCCATGCCCGCATCGTCCGCCGTGCGGATCGCAAGCGCCGTCGGGGCGGAAATGGCGATGATCACCGGACTGCCGGTGATCGCTGTCTTTTGGACCATCTCGACGGATACGCGCGAGGTGACGACGACGGCGCCTTGAACGCCCTTGAAGCCGGCTCGCGCGGCCGCTCCCGTCAGTTTGTCCAACGCATTGTGGCGGCCGACATCCTCGCGAACCGCAATCAATCCGCTCCCCGGCACATAGAATGCGGCGCCATGGACAGCGCGCGTTTCGCCGTGGAGGGGCTGCCTGCCATCGAGGAGCGCGACGGCCTGGACCACGTCCGCATCGGTGAGTTTTAGCGGCGAAGCCGACACATCCGGCGCGGAGCGCACGGCCTGCTCGATCGATTCGATACCACAGAGCCCGCAGCCGACCGGCCCCGCCATATGGCGGCGGCGCAAACGCAGCGCCTCGTTCACCTCATTCTTGAGTGTGATCTGCACATCGATGCCCTTCTCCTCGGCAACGACTTCGATCGCCTCGATCTGATCCGGATCGGTGATGATGCCCTCGGTCAGGCTGAAGCCGACCGCAAAGTCCTCGAGATCGGCGGGTGTCGCCATCATCACCGCATGCGTGGAGCCGCCATAGGTCAGGGCTACCGGCGTTTCCTCCGGCACCACGCGCGATAGACCGATGCGCGCCCCGGCGCGCCGCGCGCTCTCGGGAACATCCTGCGTCGTCTGGAAACGGGTCATGTCGGCCGCCCCGATACGAACGGCCGGCGAGGAGGAAGATCCCTTGTCCGCCATCCCGCCTCCTATTCCGCCGCCTCCAGCTTGCCGGCAATGCGCCGCGACTGACGCGCCTGCTCGTCATAGTCGCGCTGCCAATCGGACGGGCCGTTCGAGGGCGAGACCTGCACCGCCGTGACCTTGTATTCCGGGCAGTTCGTCGCCCAGTCGGAGAAGTCGGTCGTAATGACGTTGGCCTGGGTCGTCGGATGGTGGAAGGTCGTGTAGACGACACCCGGCGCAACGCGATCGGTGATCAGCGCCCGAAGCGTCGTATCGCCGGAGCGGCTGGCAAGCTTCACCCAGTCGCCGTCGCGGATGCCGCGCTGTTCGGCATCGTGCGGATGGATCTCCAGCCGGTCTTCCGGATGCCAGACGACGTTTTCGGTCCGCCGAGTCTGCGCGCCGACATTGTAGTGGCTGAGGATGCGGCCGGTCGTCAGAAGCAGCGGGAAGCGCGGACCGGTCCTCTCGTCGGTCGCGACATATTCCGTGCGAATGAACTTGCCCTTGCCGCGCACGAAGCCGTCGACATGCATGATCGGCGAGCCGAGCGGCGCCTTTTCGTTGCAAGGCCACTGCACGGAACCCATCTTGTCGAGATAGTCGTAGGAGACCAGGGCGAAGGTCGGCGTCGTCGCGGCGATCTCGTCCATGATCTCGGACGGATGGCTATAGTTCCAGTCGAGCCCCATCGCCTGGGCGAGCTTCTGCGTCACCTCCCAGTCGGCGTAGCCGTTCTTCGGCCGCATCACGCGGCGAACGCGGTTGATGCGGCGTTCGGCATTGGTGAAGGTGCCGTCCTTTTCGAGAAAGGTCGAGCCCGGCAGGAAGACATGCGCGTAATTGGCCGTCTCGTTGAGGAAGAGATCTTGCACGACGACGCATTCCATTGCGGCAAGGCCGGCCGCCACGTGCTTGGTGTCCGGGTCGGACTGCAGGATGTCCTCGCCCTGGATGTAGAGGCCCTTGAAGGTGCCGTCGACGGCCGCATCGAGCATGTTGGGGATACGCAAGCCCGGCTCGTTGTTGAGCGTCACGCCCCAGAGCTTCTCGAAGGTCTCGCGCGTGGCGTCGTCGGAGATATGCCGGTAGCCGGGCAACTCGTGCGGGAAGGAGCCCATGTCGCAGGAGCCCTGCACGTTGTTCTGGCCGCGCAGCGGATTGACCCCGACGCCGGGCCGCCCAATATTGCCGGTTGCCATGGCAAGGTTGGCGATCGCCATCACCGTGGTCGAGCCCTGGCTGTGTTCGGTGACGCCGAGGCCGTAATAGATCGCGCCATTGCCGCCGGTGGCGTAGAGCCGGGCTGCGCCGCGGACCAGTTCCGCCGGAACGCCGGTATGGGTTTCGGTCGCCTCCGGGCTGTGGTAGGGCTCGGAAACGAAAGCCGCCCAATCCTCAAATTCCGACCAGTCGCAGCGCTCGCGGATAAAGGCCTCGTTGGCCAGTCCCTCGGTGACGATGACATGCGCCATTGCCATCAGGATGGCGACGTTGGTGCCGGGCTTGATCGGCAGGTGATAGGCGGCTTCGACGTGCGCCGAGCGGACGAGATCGATCCGGCGTGGATCGATGACGATCAGCTTCGCGCCCTGGCGCAGCCGCTTCTTCAGCCGCGAGGCGAAGACCGGGTGGCCATCGGTCGGGTTGGCGCCGATGATGACGGCGACGTCAGTATGCTCGACGCTGTCGAAATTCTGCGTGCCGGCCGAAGTGCCGAAGGTCTGGTTGAGACCGTAGCCGGTCGGCGAATGGCAGACGCGGGCGCAGGTGTCGACATTGTTGTTGCCGAAGCCGGCGCGCACCAGCTTCTGAACCAGATAGGTCTCCTCGTTGGTGCAGCGCGAGGACGTGATGCCGCCGACCGAATCTCGGCCATACTGATACTGGATGCGGCGGAACTCGGAAGCGACATGGGCGAAAGCCTCCTCCCAGGTGACCTCGCGCCAGGGATCGGTGATCTTCTCGCGGATCATCGGATTGAGGATGCGGTCCCTGTGGGTCGAATAGCCATAGGCAAAGCGGCCCTTGACGCAGGAATGGCCGCGGTTCGCCTGGCCGTCCTTCCACGGCACCATCCTTACCAGTTCCTCACCGCGCATTTCCGCCTTGAACGAGCAGCCGACGCCGCAATAGGCGCAGGTCGTGACGACCGAGTGCTCCGGCTGGCCGATCTCGATCACCGATTTTTCCGTCAGCGTCGCCGTCGGGCAGGCCTGTACACAGGCCCCGCAGGAAACGCATTCGGAGGAGACGAAATCCTCGCTCATGCCAGCGGATACGCGCGAATCGAAGCCACGGCCGCTGATCGTCAGCGCGAAGGTGCCCTGCACCTCTTCACAGGCGCGCACACAACGCGAGCAGACGATGCATTTCGCCGGGTCGAAGGTGAAATAGGGATTGGACTCGTCCTTGGGCGCCCATTGGCGATTGATCTCGCCGTTGTTGCGGGCCTTGACGTGGTTTACGCCGTCGTAGCCGTAGCGAACGTCACGCAGACCGACGGCACCGGCCATGTCCTGAAGCTCGCAATCGCCGTTCGCGGCACAGGTGAGACAGTCGAGCGGATGGTCGGAGATATAGAGTTCCATCACGCCGCGGCGGACATCTGTGAGCCGTTGCGTCTGTGTGGAGACGCTGATGCCCGGTGCCACCGGAGTGGTGCAGGACGCCGGCATGCCGGCCCGGCCTTCAATTTCGACAAGGCAGAGCCGGCAGGAGCCGAAGGCTTCCATCATGTCGGAGGCACAGAGCTTCGGAACCTCAATCCCCGCTTCCATCGCCGCGCGCATGATCGAGGTGCCCTCCGGCACCGTGATCTCACACCCGTCGATCGTAAGCGTCACCAGCTTCTCGGACGTCGAAGCAGGAGTGCCGTAGTCGATTTCATGAATGAGGGACATTATCGGGCCTCCTGGGAAAATCCATTCAGGGCGGATGCGACTGGCGCACCCCCCTCTGGTCTGCCGACCATCTCCCCCACAAGGGGGGAGATCGACTCGCGGCGAGCCGTTCGCTCCAACGGAAAGGCTTGCGCAGGCGGAACGCCCCGATGGGCGCGCGGCCCGTGCCACATGCATTCTCCCCTCTTGTGGGGGAGATGGCCGGCAGGCCAGAGGGGGGTGTACGCCGCGTCCATCATTCCGCAGCCTCCGCCGCCGGCGCCGGCTCGAAATCCTCCGGGAAATGCGTGATCGCGCTCATCACCGGATAGGGCGTGAAGCCGCCAAGCGCACAGAGCGAGCCGAATTTCATTGTATTGCAGAGATCGGCAAGCAGTTCGCGGTTCTTCTCCGGCTCGATCCCGGCCCTGATCTTGTCCGCGACTTCGACGCCGCGCGTCGAGCCGAGGCGGCAGGGCGTGCACTTGCCGCAGCTCTCGACCGCGCAGAACTCCATGGCGAAGCGCGCCTGCTTCAGCATGTCGACCGTGTCGTCGAAGACGACGATGCCGGCATGGCCGATGAGCCCGTCCCTGGCCGCGAACGCCTCGTAATCGAAGGGCGTGTCGAACAGCGCCCTTGGGAAATAGGCGCCGAGCGGGCCTCCGACCTGCACTGCCCTAACCGGCCGGCCGCTTGCCGTGCCGCCGCCGATCTCCTCGACGATCTCCCCGAGCGTCAGGCCGAAGCCGATCTCGAAGAGGCCGCCGTGCCTGACATTGCCGGCGATCTGGATCGGGATCGTGCCTCGCGAGCGTCCCATGCCGAAATCACGGTAGAACGCGGCACCCTTGTCGAGGACGATTGGCACGGAGGCAAGCGAGATGACGTTGTTGATGACAGTCGGACAGTCGAATAGGCCCTTGTGGGCGGGGAGCGGCGGCTTGGCGCGCACCAGCCCACGCTTGCCTTCGAGGCTGTTCAGGAGCGACGTCTCCTCGCCGCACACATAGGCGCCGGCGCCGGTCCGGACTTCCATGTCGAAGGCGTTCGCCGAACCGAGCACCGAGCGGCCAAGCACGCCTGCGGCTCGCGCGATCTCGATTGCCTCCGTCATCGCCGCGATCGCATGCGGATATTCGGAGCGGGTATAGATGTAGCCCTTCGTCGCGCCCGTCGCGATACCGGCAATCGCCATGCCTTCGATCAGCACGAAGGGATCGCCTTCCATGATCATCCGATCGGCGAAAGTGCCGCTATCGCCCTCATCGGCATTGCAGACGATGTATTTCTGCCGCCCTTGCGCTTCGAGCACCGTCTTCCATTTTATGCCGGTCGGAAAGCCGGCGCCGCCGCGCCCGCGCAAGCCGCTTTCGGTCACTTGGGCGACAATCGCCGCGGGCTCCATCGCAACCGCCTTTTCGAGGCCGCGCAAGCCGCCATGGGCGCGATAGTCTTCGAGCGACAGCGGATCCGTAATGCCGCAACGGGCAAACGTTAGTCGCACCTGACGCTTGAGGAACGGGATTTCCTCCGTCTTCCCCAGATAGAGCGGGTGCGAGCCACCGGTGACGAGGCCGGCATCGACGAGTGATGCGACATCGCGTGGCTTCACCGGCCCGTAGGCGATGCGGCCGTCTACGGTTTCGACTTCGATGAGCGGCTCCAGCCAATGCATGCCGCGCGAACCGTTTCTAACGATCGTCGCATCGACACCGCGACGAGCGAGTTCCTTGGCCATCGCCGTCGCCACCTTCTCGGCGCCAAGCGCCAGCGCTGCCGCATCCCGCGGGATATAAATCTTCACGCTCATCTGCGGGCCTCCACGACCAAGGCCTCGAGTTCCGTCTCATCGAGCCGCGCATGCACCTCGCCGTCCAGCATGGCCGACGGAGAGCAGGAACAGAGCCCGAGACAGTAGACTGGCTCCAGTGTGACGGCGCCGTCGGGCGTGGTCTCGTGAAAATCGATGCCGAGCAGCGCCTTGGCGCGTTCGGCCAGCCGGTCTGCGCCCATCGACTGGCAGGCTTCGGCCCGACAGAGTTTCAGCACATGCCGGCCGGCAGCGTGTTCACGAAAGTCATGATAGAAAGTGACGACGCCGTAGACCTCGGCGCGAGAGAGATTGAGCTCGCGCGCAATCACCGGCACGGCTTCCTGCGGCACATAGCCGAATGCGTCCTGGACTGCATGCAGTATCGGAAGCAACGGGCCTTCCAGACCGTTCAGTTCGCCGACGATCGCCAGCGTTCGCTCGGCCACGTCCGCGCGCGGCAGCTGAATATTCACGTTGAAGAGCCCTCCCGGGCCGTGGCGCGCCGCGGCGCGCCAATGTTCTCAAACACCTCTCGGCAGAGGCCGAGCCCCGCCGAACCTGCACTTCACGCAAGCTTCGCGCTTATGACCACAAGGGTCAATAATGCTGTTCCGTTGAATGATAGAAAAAATCTATCGAGCTGCATTGCGCTCGCCGAGGATACGCGCCTCATGCAGCAGCGCCGATACCAAGGGCGTAAACGGTTCGCGATAGGTGGCGACGAGGCCGACCGTGTGGCGCACGTCCGGATCGACGATCGGAATCATCCGGATATCCTCGTTAAACCCGAACGATTTCGCGACGTTATAGGGCATGATGCTCGCCCAGCGGCCGGTACGGACATGGGAGAAGAGCACGATCATCGAATTCGATTCGAGCGTCGGGCTGGGGGCCGCTCCGGCTTCGGCGAAGTGCTGGTTGATGATGCGCCGGTTCTGCATGTCGGCGGTCAATAGACAAAGCCGAATATCGCTAACCTCTTTCCACGTCACGCTTTCGCGATCCGACAGGGGCGTGCCGGCGGCCGTAACGAGATGATATTGCTCGATCTGCAGCGGCACGCTTGTGACGCGGCCGAGCGGCTCGTTCTCGAGATAGGTCAGTCCCGCGTCGACCTCGAGATTTTCCAGGAGCGCCAGGATCTGGAGCGAGGTCGTCGACAGCACGGAGAAGGTGACGTCGGGATGCTTCTCCTGGAACGGTGCGGTGATCATCGGCACCATCGAAAGCGTCGTCGGGATCGCGGCAAGCCGGATATGGCCGGACAGGCCCTTGCGCGCCGCGCGCATTTCCTCGCGCATGGTGCGCGCATCCCCGACGATCCGCCGCGCCCATTCGAGCACCCGCTGCCCCTCCGGCGTCAGCCCCTGGAAGCGCGAGCCGCGATTGACAAGCATCACGCCGAGCTGATCCTCCAGCTGGCGGATGGCGGCAGACAATGTCGGCTGCGTTACGCCGCACTCCTCCGCCGCCCGGCCGAAATGCCGTTCGCGGGCGAGCGCGAGAAAGAATTCCAGCTTATCGATCATGCCTCAGCCCTTCACGACCACCTGGTGCCGCCCCTCACTCTGGTCCTCTCCCCGCAAGCGGGGAGAGGTGCCGGTCCACCCTCCGCATGCAGCGCAGCTGCTGCGGAGGACGGCCAGGCGGATGAGGGGCAGAAAGACGCACGCGATCTCAGCGATCCCCTCAAGCAATGAGCTGTCCGCCGTTCACCTCAACTACCTGGCCGGTGATATAGCCGGAAAGCGCGTGCGAGGCGAGAAAGAGATAGGCGGGGGCACAGTCCTCGGCGGTTCCGAGTCGCCCGAGCGGGATACCCTTCCGCGTCGCCTCGAGTTTTTCAGGCGTCGAGTAGCGCTGATGAAAGTCGGTGGCGATCGTGCCGGGTGAGACGCAATTGACGCGGATTCCCTCCGGCGCCAGTTCGCGGGCCAGCGCCTTCGAGTAAGTAGCCACGAAAGCCTTGGTCGCGGAATAGATCGACGAGCCGGCGCTGCCGCCGGTACGCGCAGAGATCGAGACGGTGTTGACGATTGCCGGGTGGACGGATTTGCGCAGCAGCGGCAGCATGGCCCTCGTCATCCTCACGACGGAAGTCTGATTGAGCTCTACGATTGTGCGGTACTCGTCGTCACTGAGCTCCGCGACGGGAAAGCGGCCGACCATAGTGCCGGCATTGTTTATGAGCACGTCGAGGCTGTCGAAACGGGTTCTGACCTCGTCCGCCAGGTTCTCGACGCCGCCGACAAGGAAATCCGCCGTCGCCAGATATGCCCTGCCCTCGTTCGCGGCGATATCGAGAAAGTCCGGGCGGTCAGTGGCGATCGTTCGCCCCATATGCACGAGCACCCGCGCGCCGCAATCGAGAAACTGCCGCGCGACCTCCAGGCCAATGCCGCGGCCGCCGCCGGTCACCACCACATTCATGCCCTTGAACAAGGCCGGATGAAACATGTCCTCACATCCCATTCTGAGGCCTGGCAGGCTGGCCCATCGTCCACCGGAATGCAACGCCAACATCAGCGGCATCGCAGCGATAACGGCAAGATGCCATTCTGAAATTGCGCGGCTTTCGTTTTTGCATATTATGAAAACAAACGAAAGCACAGGGAGCGGCACATGTATCTTACCGGACGGCAGGAGGAAATTCTCGAACTAGCCAAGGCCGAAGGCCGGGTGCTCGTCGAGGAACTCGCCCAACGCTTTTCGGTAACCCCGCAGACGATTCGCAAGGATCTGAACGACCTCTGCGATGCGCGGGTCCTCAATCGCATTCACGGCGGTGCGATCTTCCCGAGCGGCAAAGAAAATGTGAAATACGATGCTCGTCGCCAGATCGCCGCGGCGGAGAAACAGGCGATCGGCCGCGCTGCTGCCGCTCTGATTCCCGATAGTTCCTCGCTCTTCATCAATATCGGCACCACCACGGAAGCGGTCGGCGAGGCGCTCCTCGACCACAAGGAACTGATGATCATCACCAACAACATCAACGTTGCCAACAGGTTGAGGATCTTTCCGTCGATCGAGGTGGTGATTGCCGGTGGCGTGGTCCGCGGCTCGGATGGCGGCATTGTCGGGGAAGCGGCCGTCGACTTCATCAAGCAGTTCAAAGTGGATTTCGCCGTCATCGGCGCTTCGGCGATCGACAGCGACGGTGCGCTTCTAGATTTCGATTACCGCGAAGTGAAAGTGGCGCAGGCGATCATCGCCAATGCACGCCACGTCATCCTGGTGTCCGATTCGACGAAATTTGAACGCACCGCTCCGGTCAGGATCGGCCATATCTCCCAGGTCCAGACCTTTATTACCGACCGCTGCATCACTGAAAACGTTCGTAAAATCTGCGCCGACCAGGGTGTGCGCCTAATCGAGACCGAGGCCTGACTGGCGATGGCAGATTCGCATAACATTCGTTTGACATTCGCTCGGTTTTCATTTTAACTCCATTTACTTTCGCGATTGCGCCAAAATTGTGCATTGCGAAAAGCGGAGGGGAAAACGCGGTGTCAGAGCAAGCAGTCTTCGACGTCTTTGTCATAGGCGGCGGCATCAACGGATGCGGCATCGCGCGTGATGCGGTCGGCCGGGGTTATTCCGTCGCGCTCGCCGAGATGAACGATTTCGCTTCCGGCACCTCCTCCGGCTCCACCAAACTCATCCATGGCGGCTTACGCTATCTCGAACATTACGAATTCCGGCTGGTGCGCGAGGCGCTGATGGAGCGTGAAGTGCTCTGGGCCATGGCGCCGCACGTCATCTGGCCGATGCGTTTCGTGCTCCCCTATCACAAGGGCGGGCCGCGCCCCGCTTGGCTGATCCGCCTGGGGCTCTTTCTCTATGACCATATCGGCGGCCGCAAGCTGTTGCCGCCTACGAGCACGCTGGACATGACCCGCAATCCGGCGGGAGAACCGTTGAAGCGTCTCTTCACCAAGGCCTTCGAATATTCGGATGGCTGGGTCGACGATGCCCGTCTCGTGGTACTGAATGCACGCGATGCCGCCGACCGCGGCGCCAAGATCATGGCGCGCACTCGTGTGGTCTCGGCCCGGCGCCAGAACGGCCTGTGGGCGATCGAAACGGAAGACACCGCAACGGGTATGCGGGAGGTCCTCAGCGCGCGCGTACTCGTCAACGCCACCGGTCCCTGGGTCGACCGGGTGCTGGCCGAGGCGCTCGGCAAGAAAGACGTTCGCAATGTTCGCCTCGTCCAGGGCAGTCATATCGTCATCAGGAAGAAGTTCGACGATCCGCGCGCCTATTTCTTCCAGAACCCGGACGGCCGGATCATGTTCGCCATTCCTTACCAGGAAGATTTTACCCTGATTGGAACGACGGATCGGGATTATGCCGGCAATCCGGCGGACGTGCACATCAGCGATGCCGAGATCGACTATCTCTGCAAGGCGGCAAGCGAGTATTTTTCCGATCCGGTGACGAAAAACGAGATCGTCTGGAGCTACTCGGCCGTGCGCCCGCTCTACGACGACGGCGCGAGCATGGCCCAGGAAGCAACCCGTGACTATGTCCTGCGCCTCGAGCGCAGGAACGGCGAGGCACCGCTGCTCAATGTCTTCGGCGGCAAGCTCACGACCTATCGACGCCTCGCCGAATCCGCGCTCGAAAGCATTGGCGAGGCGATCGGCACCAAGGGCGCTAGGTGGACAGCCGGATCGCACCTGCCGGGTGGGGATTTTCCCGCGACCGCCTATGAGGCCGAGGTTGAGAAGCTGAAAATACGCTATCCCTTTCTCGCCGCCTCGCATGCGCGGCGGCTGGTGCGGCTATACGGCACGCTCGCGGCAAGGCTGCTCGGCCCTGCCCGAAGCGAGGCCGATCTTGGAAGACGCTTCGGCTCGGATCTCTACGCGGTCGAGGTCGACTGGCTGATAGGCCAGGAATGGGCGCGGCGCGCGGAGGACGTGCTGTGGCGTCGCACGAAACTGGGACTGAAGCTCTCGCCGGCGGAGACGGCGGACCTGGAGGACTATGTGCGCGGCGCAGTCGATGCCGCCGCCTGATCTGAAGCGTCGGAGCGGGATGCCTATGAAAAGCCGATCACAGTTTTTCTCATCCCGCGTGGATCCCGCAATTGAAGCTGCCGATGGCTGGGTGGAACACCGGAGAATTCAATGCTCGAAATGAAGAACATATCCAAGGTCGTCGGCGGGGAGACGCATATCTACCCCACCAACCTTGCGCTGGAGAGGGGGTCTCTGAACGTATTGCTCGGCCCGACGCTCTCCGGCAAGACGTCGCTGATGCGGCTCATGGCCGGTCTCGACAAGCCCGCCTCCGGTTCGATTCATTTCGATGGCGCCGACGTGACGGGTGTGCCGGTGCAGAAACGTTCGGTCGCAATGGTCTATCAGCAGTTCATCAACTATCCGGCGATGACTGTCTACGACAACATCGCCTCGCCCATGCGCATCAAGGGTGCCGGCGCCGCCACCATCGACCGGGAGGTGAGGAAAGCTGCGGAGCTCCTGAAACTTACCCCCTATCTCGACCGAACGCCGCTCAACCTTTCCGGAGGTCAGCAGCAGCGCACGGCGCTTGCCCGTGCAATCGTCAAGAATGCGGATCTCGTGCTGCTCGATGAGCCGCTCGCCAATCTCGACTACAAGCTGCGCGAGGAGTTGCGCGAAGAGTTGCCGAAGATCTTCGCCGCGTCCGGCGCGATCTTCGTTTATGCGACGACGGAGCCGTCGGAGGCGCTGCTGCTCGGCGGCAATACCGCCACCCTGTCAGAAGGCCGCATCACGCAATTCGGCCGAACCATCGATGTCTATCGCCGGCCCGTCGATCTCGTTACCGCCCGCACCTTCGCCGATCCGCCGCTCAACACGATCGGGCTCGTGAAGGCGGGTCCGCATTTCACGCTCGAAGGTAAGCCGGTGCTTTCCGTTCCTGCGCATCTGGCATCGGTTGCGGATGGACCCTGCACGGTCGCCTTCCAGCCGCACCACATTTCCTTCGACCGGCCGAACGGCAGCGGCGACCCGCTGACCGTGCAGACGGCAATTTCCGAAATCGCCGGATCCGAAAGCTTCATTCACGTCGGCTTTGCCGATGCGCGCTGGGTGATGCTGGCGCCCGGCGTTCACGACATCGAACCGGACGCGACCCTCGAGGTCTTCGTCGACACCCGGCATCTCATGGCCTTCGGGACTGACGGCCGGGCGATCGGCGGTACGGCCTGAGGGAACCGCTGGGAGGAAACCATGGCACGCATCAATCTCGACCATATCCGCCACGCCTACGGCGCCAGGCCGAAATCGGAAGCCGACTACGCGCTGAAGGAAGTCCATCACGAATGGAACGACGGCGGCGCCTATGCGCTGCTCGGCCCTTCAGGCTGCGGCAAGACCACGCTGCTCAACATTATTTCGGGGCTGATCAACCCGTCGGAAGGCCGCATCCTCTTCGACGGCACGGACGTGACCCATCTCACGACCCAGCACCGCAACATCGCCCAGGTGTTCCAGTTCCCGGTCATCTACGACACGATGACCGTCTACGACAATCTCGCCTTTCCGCTTCGCAACCGTCATGTGCCGGAGACGGAGGTCGACCGCCGCGTCAAGGAAATTATCGAGATGATCGGTCTCGGCGGCTGGGCAAACAAGACCGCGCGGGGGCTGACGGCAGACCAGAAGCAGAAGATCTCGCTCGGCCGCGGCCTCGTGCGCTCCGACGTCAGCGCCATCCTGTTCGACGAGCCGTTGACCGTCATCGACCCCGAGATGAAGTGGGTCTTGCGCTCGCAGATCAAGCGCCTGCACAAGCAGTTCGGCTTCACCATGGTCTATGTCACGCACGACCAGACCGAGGCGCTGACCTTCGCCGACAAGGTGGTCGTCATGTACGACGGCCAGATCGTCCAGATCGGCACGCCGGCCGAGCTCTTCGAGCGGCCGCGCCACACCTTCGTCGGCTATTTCATCGGCTCGCCGGGCATGAACGTTTTACCCGCCGAGATCGCCGGCAATACCGCCGCCGTCGGTGACCAGAGCATCGCGCTCAATTTTCAGCCGCAGATCAAGGCAGGCGCCAAGACCGAGCTCGGCATCCGCCCGGAATTCATCTCGCTCGGCCGCGAGGGCATGCCGGTTTCGATCAACAAGGTCGAGGACATCGGGCGTCACAAGATCGTGCGCGCCAGCTTTGCAGATCGGCCGATCTCGATCATCGTCGACGAGGACCGCGAGATCCCCGCCGAGCCGCGCGTTACCTTCGACCCGAAGGCAATCAACATCTACGCCGATTCCTGGCGCGTGGGCGGGGAGGCCTGACATGGAAAAGACCTGGAACAACAAGGCCTGGTTCATGGTCCTGCCGGTGCTGGTGCTCGTCGCCTTCTCGGCGGTGATCCCGCTGATGACCGTCGTCAACTATTCGGTCCAGGACACCTTCGGCAACAATGAGTTCTTCTGGGCCGGTACCGACTGGTTCCAGGACGTGCTCGAGTCCGACCGCTTCTGGGATGCGCTCACCCGCAACCTGATCTTCTCGGCGATCATTCTCGCGATCGAGATACCGCTCGGCATCGTCATCGCCCTCAACATGCCGAAGAGGGGCATTGGCGTGCCGATCTGCCTCGTCCTGATGGCGCTGCCGCTGCTCATCCCATGGAACGTCGTCGGCACCATCTGGCAGGTCTTCGGCCGCGTCGACATCGGCTTGCTCGGACGAGTGGTCGCCTCGATGGGCATCAACTACAACTACGTGCAGAACCCGATCGATGCCTGGGTGACGCTGATCATCATGGATGTCTGGCACTGGACGAGCCTCGTCGTGCTGCTCTGCTATGCCGGCCTCGTCTCGATCCCGGATGCCTATTACCAGGCCGCGAAAATCGATGGCGCGTCGCGCTGGTCCGTTTTCCGCTACATCCAGCTTCCGAAGATGAAGCGGGTACTCCTGATCGCCTTCCTCTTGCGTTTCATGGACAGTTTCATGATCTATACGGAGCCCTTCGTCGTCACCGGCGGCGGCCCGGGCAACTCGACAACCTTCCTGTCGATCGATCTCGTCAAGATGGCAATCGGCCAGTTCGACCTCGGCCCGGCCGCAGCCCTCTCGATCATCTACTTCCTCATCATCCTGCTGCTTTCGTGGATCTTCTACACGGTGATGACCACGAGCGACGCGCAGGGTTGAGAAGGAGGGAGGAAACCATGATGACCAACAAGCAACCTCTTTCGCAGCGCCTCTCCTGGCTGGTGCCGACGATCTACATCGTCTTCCTGCTGCTGCCGATCTACTGGCTCGTCAATATGAGCTTCAAGGAGACGAGCGAGATCCTCGGCGCCTTCACGCTGTGGCCCGAGAACCCGACGCTCAGGAACTACCAGGTGATCTTCACCGATCCCTCCTGGTATTCGGGCTATATCAACTCGATCATCTATGTGGTGCTCAACACGGTGATCTCGGTGACGGTGGCGCTGCCAGCGGCCTATGCGTTCTCGCGCTATCGGTTCTTGGGCGACAAGCATCTGTTCTTCTGGCTCTTGACCAACCGAATGGCGCCGCCGGCGGTTTTTGCGCTGCCCTTCTTCCAGCTCTATTCCGCCTTCGGCCTCATCGACACGCACATCGCGGTGGCGATCGCGCACTGCCTGTTCAACGTGCCGCTCGCCGTCTGGATCCTGGAAGGCTTCATGTCCGGCGTGCCGAAGGAGATCGACGAGACCGCCTATATCGACGGCTATTCCTTCCCGCGTTTCTTCATGAAGATCTTCGTGCCGCTGATCGCATCGGGCATCGGCGTCGCCGCTTTCTTCTGCTTCATGTTCTCCTGGGTCGAGCTGCTGCTCGCCCGCACGCTGACGACGACCGATGCCAAGCCGATCGCCGCGACCATGACCCGCACGGTCTCGGCCTCCGGTCTCGACTGGGGTGTGCTCGCCGCCGCCGGTGTGCTGACGATCATCCCCGGCGCGCTCGTCATCTATTTCGTTCGCAACTATATCGCCAAGGGCTTCGCCCTGGGGAGGGTCTGATGGCCACCATCGCCACGCGCAAGAACCGCTGGCCCGTCGCGCTTGTCGCCGTGCTCGTCGTCTATGTCGCAGCTGCCGGTCTGCTCTTTTCCGCTCTGCCTGTGGCGGACGGGGAGCGCGACTGGTTCGCCTCGCTGATCCCCGGCGGCTGGATGGCCTGGTCGTTCCCGACCGCCATGTTCTTCCTGACGATCTTCTTGCTGCTCGCGCTGATGGCGGTCTGGGAATATGCCCGGCCGGGCGGTGCCCCACGCGTCGGCATCCTGCGCTTCGAAACGACCCGCGGCGACAGGCTGTTCGTTTCGCTGCTCGGAAGCGCATTCATTCACCTCGCCTGGCTGGGGCTGGTCGGCGCAAATCTCTGGTGGGCGCTCGCCCTCTCGGTGATCTACGCCATCGCCGTCTTCCGCTATGTCTGAGGCGCTGAGATGAGGGGCGCCCCCAGAGGGGCGTCCTTCGAAACTGCAAGGAAACGCAATCGCAAAACCCAAGGGAGGAATTGATGCGACGGCACCTTTTGACAACGACGGCGGCGATGCTGCTGGCACTCACCGGCTCGGCATTCGCCGGCATGGACGAGGCAAAGCAGTTCCTGGACAAGGAAATCGCGGACCTCTCCTCGCTCGACCGCGCCGCCCAGGAAGCGGAAATGCAATGGTTCGTCGATGCGGCGAAGCCCTTCGCCGGCATGGAGATCAAGGTCGTATCCGAAACGATCGCCACCCATGAATACGAATCGAAGGTGCTCGCCCCGGCCTTCGCCGCCATCACCGGCATCAAGGTCACCCATGACCTGATCGGCGAAGGCGATGTCGTCGAAAAACTGCAGACCCAAATGCAGTCGGGTGAGAACATCTACGACGCCTACATCAACGATAGCGACCTCATCGGCACGCACTGGCGCTACCAGCAGGCGCGCAGCCTCACAGACTTCATGGCGAACGAGGGCAAGGACGTCACCAATCCGAACCTCGACATCGACGACTTCATCGGCAAGTCCTTCACCACGGCGCCGGATGGCAAGCTCTATCAGTTGCCCGACCAGCAGTTCGCGAACCTCTACTGGTTCCGCTACGACTGGTTCAACGACGAGAAGAACAAGGCGGACTTCAAGGCCAAGTACGGCTATGACCTCGGCGTTCCGGTCAACTGGTCTGCCTATGAGGACATCGCCGAGTTCTTTACCGGCCGCGAGATCGACGGCAAGAAGGTCTATGGTCACATGGACTACGGCAAGAAGGACCCGTCGCTCGGCTGGCGCTTCACCGACGCCTGGCTCTCGATGGCCGGCAACGGCGACAAGGGCATCCCGAACGGCAAGCCGGTCGATGAATGGGGCATCAAGGTCGACGAGAACTCGCGGCCCGTCGGCTCGTGCGTCGCGCGCGGCGGCGACACCAACGGCCCGGCTGCGGTTTACGCCATCCAGAAGTACCTCGACTGGATGAAGGCCTATGCGCCGGCTGCCGCCCAGGGCATGACCTTCTCGGAATCCGGCCCGGTTCCGTCGCAAGGCGAAATCGCGCAGCAGATGTTCACCTACACGGCCTTCACCGCGAGCTTCGTGAAAGAAGGCCTGCCGGTCGTGAACGAGGACGGCACGCCGAAGTGGCGCTTCGCGCCGAGCCCGCATGGCGTCTACTGGAAGGACGGCATGAAGCTCGGTTATCAGGACGCCGGTTCCTGGACCCTGATGAAGTCCACCCCAGAGGATCGCGCGAAGGCCGCATGGCTCTATGCGCAGTTCGTCACCTCGAAGACAATCGACGTGAAGAAGAGCCATGTCGGACTCACCTTCATCCGCCAGTCGACACTCGACCATAAGAGCTTCACCGACCGCGCACCGAAGCTCGGCGGCTTGATCGAGTTCTACCGTTCGCCGGCCCGCCTGCAGTGGTCGCCGACCGGCACGAACGTTCCTGACTATCCGAAGCTGGCACAGCTCTGGTGGCAGGCGATCGGCGATGCCTCTTCCGGCGCCAAGAGCGCCCAGGAAGCGATGGACTCGCTTTGCGCCGAGCAGGAAAAGGTGCTGCAGCGCCTCGAACGCGCCGGCATCCAGGGCGACATCGGTCCGAAGCTCGCCGAGGAGCACGATCTCGAATATTGGAACGCGGAAGCCGTCAAGGCCGGCAACCTCGCTCCGCAGCTGAAGGTCGAGAACGAGAAGGAAAAGCCGATCACCGTCAACTATGACGAGCTGGTCAAGAGCTGGCAGACCAACTGAGCCATCGATAAAGCGTCGCCCGGTCTCTGGGCGACGCACAAATACCGGAGAGATGCGGCACCGGGGCTGGAAACGGCCCTGGTTTCTTTCGGTCGGCGAGGCGCATGGATTTCTGGAGCCCGCACCGACAGTGCCGCTAGCACGTTGAATTGCTGCGTGTTTCCTTAGATCGAGCTCTATGCAGCAGCCGAAAGCATTACTGTCGTACAACCGAAAACTGTTTCCCTCTTTTCGATAAAGTCAGGCTCCACGTCCAGTGCCATAGTTTGCCGCCCACGTCGTAGGAGGAGGTGGGCATGCACGCAAAGGTATTGGAGGAGACTACCTTGGCAAAAAGCCCAGAGGAGACTGTGGCGCAAACGCGACCGGAAGATGAAAAACTCGGTATCGGCGCCAATTTGGCCTATGGCCTGCAGCATGTCCTGACCATGTATGGCGGCATCGTCGCGGTGCCGCTGATTTTGGGCCAGGCGGCAGGCCTCAATTCCGGCGATGTCGGAATGCTGATCACCGCATCGCTCTTCGCCGGCGGTCTCGCTACTATCCTGCAGACCATTGGAATTCCGTTTTTCGGAAGCCGGCTGCCGCTGGTCCAGGGTGTTTCGTTTTCCGGCGTCGCGACGATGATTGCCATTTCCGGCAATGGCGGCATGCAGCCGGTGCTCGGCGCGGTCATGGCCGCCTCGCTGATTGGCCTTCTGATCACGCCGATCTTTTCGCGGGTCACCCGCTTCTTCCCTCCGCTCGTCACCGGCATAGTGATAACGACCATCGGCTTGACGCTGATGCCGGTCGCAGCGCGCTGGGCCATGGGCGGCAACAGCGCCGCACCGGACTTCGGCAGCCCGGCCAATATCCAGCTTGCGGCGACAACCCTCGTCATCGTGCTTTTGCTCAGCAAGCTCGGAAGTGCATCGATCTCGAGGCTTTCGATCCTGATTGCCCTGATCATCGGCACCGTCATCGCCTATTTCTCCGGCATGACGGATTTTTCAAAGGTGATCGAAGGGCCGTTCTTCGCGTTTCCGGCGGTATTCCACTTTGGCTATCCAACCTTCGAGATCGCGGCGATCGTCTCCATGTTCATCGTTATCATGGTCACCTTGGTCGAGACGTCGGCGGATATCCTGGCCGTCGGCGAAATCATCGAGACGAAAGTGGATTCGCGACGCCTCGGTGACGGGCTGAGGGCGGACATGCTGTCGAGCTTCATCGCGCCGGTCTTCGGCTCCTTCACCCAGAGCGCCTTTGCCCAAAATGTCGGGCTCGTGGCGGTCACCGGCATCAAGAGCCGTTATGTGGTCGCAACCGGCGGGCTGTTTCTTGTGATGCTTGGCCTGCTGCCGGTGATAGGCCGCATCGTCGCGGCGGTTCCGAGCGCCGTGCTCGGTGGCGCCGGCATAGTCCTCTTCGGCACGGTCGCCGCGAGCGGCATCCGCACCCTCTCGAAGGTCGACTACAACAACAACATGAACCTTGTCATTGTCGCCACTTCGATCGGGTTCGGCATGATCCCGATCGCCTCTCCCGGCTTCTATGAGCATTTTCCGGCCTGGTTTGCGACGATCTTCCACTCCGGCATCAGCTCCGCTGCCTTGATGGCGATCAGCCTTAATCTGATCTTCAATCACATGACGGCCGGCAATTCCGACCAGCAATCGGTGTTCGTCGCGGGAACGGAGCGAACGCTCCGGTACCAGGATATCGCGCGGCTGCACGATGGCGATTATTTCCTCAACGGCAAACTCTACGACGCGAAAGGCATCGAGGTGCCAGTGATCGCATCGGAAGCGCACTAATCCGCAACTGCCGCAACGCATCGTGCTTGCACCCGGGATCGGTCACGACCGCTCCCGGGCGGCGCAGCGGCGCGGCGCAACAACAAAGGAACGATCATGGCACAACAACAGGATTTGCTCCGGCTGCTCGACGCCCTGCTGACCACGATGGAGCACGCGATCATCCCTGCCACGGAAGCCGGCGTGGCGGCGGGCAATAAAGTCTTTGGTGCCGCCCTCATCAGGAAAGCGGACCTGTCGGTCATCCTGGCTGAGACCAACAATGAAACCGAGAACCCGCTCTGGCACGGCGAAGTCCACACATTGAAGCGGTTCTACGAAATGGCCGGATCAGTTCGCCCCGACTCGCGCGACCTGCTCTTCCTGTCGACACATGAACCTTGCTCGATGTGCCTTTCGGCGATTACCTGGGCGGGCTTCGACAATTTTTACTATTTCTTCAGCCACGAGGATTCGCGCGATGCCTTTTCGATCCCGCACGACCTCAGGATCCTCAAAGAGGTCTTCACGCTGGAGCCTGGCGGCTACAATAGGACGAATGCCTTCTGGAAAGGCCAGTCGATCAGAGATTTGATCGCCCGGCTTCCCGGCACGGATCGACTGCGATTTCAAAGGCGTGCCGACGCGATCACCCGCAAATATGCCGAGCTCTCCGCCAGCTATCAGTCCGGCAAGGAGAACAACGCGATTCCGCTGAACTAGACCAGTCCTCCGGGACCGACGGGTCCAGGTTCAATCCTTGCGCTTCCGGCAATAGAGCTCCAGCCGGTGGCGCACCAGCTCGTAGCCGAGTTCTGCGGCGATCTCCGCCTGCAATTGCTCGATCTTGTCCGAGCGGAACTCGATGACCGCACCCGTTTCGATGTCGATCAGGTGGTCATGATGCGGGGCGTCGGCCGTCTCGAAGCGGGCGGTCGCATTCTCGAAGGCGTGCCGTTGCACGACACCCTGCTGTTCGAGCGCCGACAGCGTCCGGTAGACGGTCGACAGCGACACCGTCGCATCGATCTCCTTGGCGCGGCGGTGCAGTTCGCTGGCGTCCGGGTGGTCTTCTGCTTCGGCGAGGATCTTCAGGATCGCGGCGCGCTGGCGTGTGACGCGCACCCCTCCTTCGCGCAGGATTCCTTCCAGTTCCTGGATCCGATTTTTTGTCTGTCTCATCCGCCGACACTAGCCAAGGGCGGCTGTTTTGAAAATAGCTAGTTGCGAATGGTTCTCATTTGCATTGACTTATGCAGGCCATTCGCCTACCCATATTGGCAGAGCAGAAGAGGAGATTGTGCATGACCGGTAAGACAAGGCGTATGGTTTTGACGGCAACCGCGGCGATGGCTGCTTTTTGGCTCGCTCCGGCTACCGCGCCGGCTGCGGAAAAATTCAAGGCGGTCACCACCTTCACCGTCATTGCCGATATGGCGCAGAACGTCGCGGGGGAAGCGGCCATCGTCGAATCGATCACCAAGCCCGGTGCCGAGATCCATAATTACCAGCCGACCCCCCGCGACATCCTCAAGGCGCACGACGCGCAACTGATCCTCTGGAACGGCCTCAATCTCGAACTCTGGTTCGAGAAGTTCTTCCAGAATCTGGACAATATTCCGGGCGTCGTGGTCTCCGAGGGGGTCGAGCCCATGGGCATCGCCGAAGGCCCCTATACGGGCAAGCCGAACCCGCATGCCTGGATGTCGCCCACGGCGGCGCTGGTCTATGTGGACAACATCCGCGACGCCTTCGTGAAGCTCGACCCCGAGAACGCGGAGACCTACAAGGCCAACGCCGAGGCCTACAAGAAGAAGATCGAGGCGACGATCGCGCCGATTCGCGCAACGCTCGACAATATCCCGCCCGAGAAGCGCTGGCTGGTCTCGAGCGAGGGCGCCTTCAGCTATCTCGCCCGCGATTTCGGCCTGAAGGAGCTCTATCTCTGGCCGATCAATGCCGACCAGCAGGGTACGCCGCAACAGGTGCGCAAGGTCATCGACGCAGTCAGGGCCAGCAACATCCCCGTGGTCTTCTCCGAGAGCACGATCTCGCCCGACCCTGCCATGCAAGTGGCGCGCGAAACGGGTGCAAAATACGGCGGGGTGCTCTATGTGGACTCGCTGAGCGAGGCCGACGGCCCGGTGCCGACCTACATCGACCTCCTGCGTGTTACGTCCGAAACCATCGCGAAAGGTCTTTCGCAATGAACCTTCAGGCAAGGGCACGGCCTGTGACGCGGCCGGAGACCGAAGACGAGGGCAGCGGTATTCGCGTCCGAGACGCGACCGTCACCTATCGCAACGGCCACCGGGCGCTCCAGGAGGCATCCTTCGAAATACCGACAGGAACGATCGCCGCGCTCGTCGGCGTTAACGGCAGCGGCAAATCGACGATGTTCAAGGCGATCATGGGCTTCGTCCGGCTGGCGGAAGGCGAGATTTCTGTCTTAGGCCTGACCGTGCCGCAGGCGCTCAAGAAAAACCTCGTCGCCTATGTGCCGCAGGCCGAGGAGGTCGACTGGAATTTCCCGGTCCTCGTCGAGGACGTCGTGATGATGGGCCGCTACGGCCATATGAACATGCTGCGCATGGCGAAGAAGACCGACCATGAGGCGGTCGAGTCGGCGCTCGCGCGCGTCGGAATGAGCGATTACCGCAAGCGCCAGATCGGCGAGCTTTCCGGAGGCCAGAAGAAGCGCGTCTTCCTCGCTCGGGCGCTTGCCCAGGACGGCCGCGTCATCCTGCTCGACGAGCCCTTCACCGGCGTCGACGTCAAGACGGAGGATGCGATCATTCGCCTGCTCCTCGCCCTTCGCGACGAAGGTCGGGTGATGCTCGTCTCGACCCACAATCTCGGCAGCGTTCCGGAATTCTGCGATCGCACGATCCTGTTGAAAAACACGGTGCTCGCCTACGGTCCGACGGATACCACCTTCACCCGCGACAATCTCGAACTCGCCTTCGGCGGCGTGCTGCGTCATTTCGTGCTCGGCGGCGAAAGCCTGCATTCCGATGCGGATCCTCGCCAGCTCTCAGTGATAAGCGACGACGAGCGGCCGCTGGTCATGTATGGCGCCCGGGATCGAATGGTGGCGCAACCGGCAAAACCCGAAACCGAGCCGGAGGCCGACAGCGAATGATCGCGACGCTCGTCGAGCCGTTCACCTATACATACATGCTGAACGCGATGTGGGTCAGTGCGCTGGTCGGCGCCGTCTGCGCCTTTCTCTCCGCTTATCTCATGCTGAAAGGCTGGTCTCTGATCGGCGACGCGCTCTCTCATTCGATCGTGCCCGGTGTCGCCGGCGCCTATATGCTCGGCCTCCCCTTCTCGCTCGGCGCCTTCTTCTCCGGCGCGCTTGCCGCCGGCGCCATGCTGTTCCTGAACCAGCGCACGCGGCTCAAGGAGGATACGATCATCGGCCTGATCTTCACCTCCTTCTTCGGCCTCGGCCTCTTCCTGGTGTCGCTGGCGCCAACCTCGGTGAACATCCAGACGATCGTGCTCGGCAACATCCTCGCGATCACGCCCGCCGACACGCTGCAACTCGCGATCATCGGCTTTGTCTCGCTGGCGATCCTCTCGGCCAAATGGAAGGACCTGATGGTCACCTTTTTCGACGAGAACCATGCCAATTCGATCGGCATCAACACGGCTTTCCTGAAGGTGCTGTTCTTCACGCTGCTTTCCGCCTGCACGGTCGCCGCCCTGCAGACCGTCGGCGCCTTTCTCGTCATCGCCATGGTCGTCACCCCCGGCGCGACCGCCTACCTCCTCACCGATCGATTCCCGCGGCTGATCCTGATCAGCGTCGCCATCGGGGCGCTGACGAGCTTCTTCGGAGCCTATTCGAGCTATTTTCTCGACGGCGCGACCGGCGGCATCATCATCGTGCTGCAGACATTGATTTTTCTGCTGGCCTTCATCTTCGCACCAAAGCATGGGCTCATCGCCGCCCGCCGCCGCGCATCCGCAGTCTTGGAGGTTCGGCGATGATATCCCTCGACATGCTGACCGCCGTGTTCGAGTTCGAGTTCATGCGAAACGCGCTGATCATCTCGGTGCTGGTCGCGATACCCACTGCCATGCTCTCCTGCTTCCTCGTGCTCAAGGGCTGGTCGCTGATGGGCGACGCGATCTCGCATGCGGTCTTCCCCGGCGTTGTCGTCTCCTACATCGTCGGCCTGCCGCTCGCCGTCGGCGCCTTCGCCGCCGGCATGTGCTGCGCGCTCCTGACGGGCTATCTCAAGGAAAACAGCCGCATCAAGCAGGATACGGTAATGGGCGTCGTCTTCTCCGGCATGTTCGGCCTCGGCCTGGTGCTCTACGTCAATATCCAGACCGATGTTCACCTCGACCACATCCTCTTCGGCGACATGCTCGGCATAGGCTGGAGCGACATCGTCGGAACGGGCCTCATCGCCTTTGTTGCCGCCGGCATCCTCGGATTCAAATGGCGCGATCTTCTGCTCCACGCCTTCGATCCGGCCCAGGCCCGCGCCGTCGGGCTGCCGGTCGCATGGCTGCACTACGGACTGCTTGCGATCCTGTCGCTGACGATCGTCGGCGCACTGAAAGCCGTCGGCCTTATCCTCGCCATCGCCATGCTGATAGCCCCCGGCGCGATCGCCTTCCTGCTGACCCGGACTTTCAGCAGCATGCTGGTGTCCGCGGTCCTCATCGCCGTTCTCACCTCCTTCTCCGGCGTCTATATCTCCTTCTTCATCGATAGCGCTCCAGCTCCGACCATCGTTCTGCTGATGTCGGCAACCTTCCTGTTCGCCTTCGCCTATTCCAGCTGGAGGACGGCGCGCGCCGAGGCGCAGAGGACGCCGTTCGAATAAGGGTGCCCACTGCATGTCTCCTTGGATCGACCTCGATTTAAGGTCAAAGACATGCAGCGCTTCAAGTGCTACATCGACCTTTGCGCGTCGCATAAGGCGCGGCGCTGTAGCGAGATGCCTCTTGGAAGGCGATGCTCCGATCCTTTATTGTGCGCCTCGCGAGTGGGTAAGGTGAGTTTCGGGCGATGGTGAGAAAGCATAGGGGCCGTGCCGGCATTGCTTTCTTCCTCTGTGCCGTGGCGCTGATCTTCACGGCGATACTCGCAACCGTGCTACTCGCCAACGAACAGCGCAATCTGCGGCAGCTTCTAACGGCACTGGGGCTCGAGACGAGCGCCGTTCGACCGAAAAGGCCGCCCGTGCCGTCGCGCGGGCCCCAGGGGCGGCCAAAGCCGCAGACCGTGGTCCTGCCGGAGCGGATCTTCGCCGACCTGAACGCTCCGGAACAGCAATTCCTCCGCCAGCTCCGCAGCGATCCGCGCACGCTCTGCGAGGCGCTGCGCGAAGCCGGCTTCCGCGATCTCGAATGGACATCCGCCGAGAGCGGCCGCTGGGAGTGTTCGTCCCTTGTCCCATTCGCCCGGCCGGGAGACGAGAAGAGCTCGTCGATCTTCATCTTCGTCAAAGGCAGCGACGAGGACGAAATCAACTCCTTCCGTGTCAAGCTGAATATCGAACACCCGGACGACACGCAGGTGGTTACGAGTGCCGCGGCGATCGCCGCCTCGGTTTTCCTCAATCATGTCCGCTGGGCCGATCGCGAAAGCGTTGCGCTCAAGATTCAGGGACTCGACGAATTCGATCTCCGCCGCTTCGGCAGCCGCATACAGTTCAAGCGCGAGTCCGGCGAAACGCCGCGCTACAATCTCCTTGCCAACCGGGCGAGGCGAACGCGCCCCAAGAGCATCGCCGAAACTTTTTTCGACCGCGATCAATGGCTCGCAGCCGGCGATGGCTCGCACACCTTCATCGGCCGTGGACCCTCGGCATGGACGTCTGCGAACGGCGACGGTCGCTGAACCGCCTTGGATCACGATGACTTTAGGTCGGTTCAATTCTGCGAAGTTCGGTGGACGGGCGGAAAGCCGCGCCGACTATCTCGTTCCGGCTAGCGGTCGATCCGCGTCGAAAGGATGATCGACGAGAGTGTCTTTTCAACGCCGCCGATTTCCCCGATACGGTCGATCAGATGATCCAGTTCGCTGATCGAGCTCGCAGCGACAATGGCGATCAGATCGAAACTGCCGCTGACGGAGTGAAGGGTGCGGATTTCCCGTATCGCAGCAAGCTCGGGCGTGACGCGACTGAGCGCTCGCGGCGCGATGGTGATCAGCACATGCGCCTTCACCAATCCCTTTTCGTAATTTTCCGAAAGGCGCACGCCGTAGCCCGCGATCACGCCGTCGCGCTCCAGACGTTCCAGACGCGCCTGGACGGTTGTGCGCGAGAGGCCGAGCCGACGGGCAATCGTCGCCGTCGGCATGCGCGCGTTCTCGCTGAGCACGGCGAGTAATTCACGATCCTTATCGGTAACCTGCATATTGTCGGCCCTGTTCGGCGAAACGCCGATTTCTCCCCGTCGATTTACTCATTTCAGCGCTTCAAAGCAACAATCGGCAGAGGGACAATGCGTTCGAAGAGCTCATGTTCGGGGGAAGAAAAATGAAAGAAATCGTAGTCATCGGCGCCGGCAAGATCGGATCGACGATCGCGCGCATGCTGGCCTACTCCAGCGACTATCGCGTCTGCGTGGTCGACCGCAGTGCCGAGCAGCTGCAGGAGGTCGAAAAGCACGACGCCATTTCGACGGCCGCAATCGACATTACCGACAGGAAGGCGCTTGTCGGCTTGCTCGCGGGCAAGTTCGCTGTGTTGAGCGCCGCTCCTTTCCATCTGACGGTGGCGATCGCCGAGGCCGCCGCCGAGGCCGGCATTCACTACCTTGACCTGACGGAAGACGTCGAATCGACCCGGCAGGTCAAGGCGATTGCCGCCAAGGCGAACACCGCGTTCATCCCGCAATGCGGGCTTGCCCCCGGCTTCATCTCGATCGTCGCCTACGACCTTGCCAAACGCTTCGACAAGCTCGAGAGCGTCCGCATGCGCGTTGGCGCGCTGCCGCAATATCCCTCGAACGCACTCAACTACAATCTCACCTGGAGCACGGACGGGGTCATCAACGAATATATCGAGCCCTGCGAAGCGATCGTCGAAGGTGCGCTGGTCGAAGTGCCGGCGATGGAGGCGCGCGAGGAGTTCTCCCTCGACGGTGTCACCTACGAGGCATTCAACACCTCGGGCGGTCTCGGCACACTCTGCGAGACGCTCAAGGGCAAGGTGCGCACCCTGAACTACAAGACGATCCGTTATCCCGGTCATGCAGCCATCTTCAAGGCGCTGTTGAACGATCTCGGCCTGCGTCATCGCCGCGAAGTCCTGAAGGACATCCTCGAAAATGCGCTGCCGACCACGACCCAGGACGTCGTCGTCATCTTCGTCACCGTTTCCGGCTTCCGCGACGGCCACCTGGTGCAGGAAACTTATGCCAACAAGGTCTATAGCGGCGCCATTGCCGGGCGGATGCACAGCGGCATTCAAATCACCACAGCCGGCAGCATCTGCGCCGTGCTCGATCTCGTCGCCGGAGGCAAGATCCCGGCAAAGGGCTTCATTCGTCAGGAGGACATCGCGCTCGACACGTTCCTCGCCAATCGCTTCGGCCATTACTACGCGCAGAAGAACGGCAGCGAGCGCGCCGCAAGCTGAGACGCCGTCTAAGTCGCATCCTCGGAAAATGAAACGAAAAATGCCCGGACATTGTCCGGGCATCTGCGTTCACGCGATCCTTCTAAGGAAATTGGCGGCAACCTCCCCAGGAAGAAGATCGCGACCTCGCCCTTCCCGCGCCTGCGAAATCAGGGAGAAGTAGGTAACCGGCAAAGTCCGCTGCGACCAGACGCGGCCACTCCAAGCCACAAAAAACCCCGCTCGAAGCGGGGTCCGAAGTTCTAATCCTGATTTCCCTTGTCGGGATGTCCCTTTCAGGCCGGGATTACGATCTCCCCGAGCTTCGTCAGTTCGGCAATGAACTGTTCGATACGGGTCTTCTTCTCGTCACCGGCGCCTTCGAGATCGGCGCGGACCACAGCGATGCGGTTCTCGAGCACCGAGCGGTCGAGTTCGTCGACGTGAACGGCCGATTCCGCAAGAAGCGTGCAGCCGCTCGGCAGGATATCGGCGAACCCGCCGAAGACCGCGAAGCGCTCACTCTTGCCGTCGGCCATCTTGACGGTGACCACACCCGGCTTGACAGTCGTCATGGTCGGCGCGTGATTGGCCATCACGGTCATTTCACCCTCGGTTGCCGGGATGACGACTTCAGTCACCTGTGCGGAAAGCAGCAGGCGCTCCGGGGAAACAAGTTCAAAATTGAAACTGTCGGCCATGACCATTCACTTCTGGTAAGCGCACCGTAAAGCGGCGGCTGTGCATGTTCTAGAACCGCTGACGCCGCGGCAGAATGGAAGCCGCGGCGCAAAAGCTCGCGCCGCGGCTCGCGTTCGATTAGGCGGCTTCGGCAGCCAGCTTCTTGGCCTTTTCGACGGCTTCGTCGATGGAGCCGACCATGTAGAAGGCGGCTTCCGGCAGGTGGTCGTACTCGCCGTTGACGAGACCCTTGAAGCCCTTGATCGTGTCTTCGAGGGCGACCAGCTTGCCCGGCGAGCCGGTGAAGACTTCAGCAACGAAGAACGGCTGCGACAGGAAGCGCTCGATCTTGCGGGCGCGGGCGACGGTGAGCTTGTCCTCTTCGGAAAGCTCGTCCATGCCGAGGATGGCGATGATGTCCTGGAGCGCCTTGTAGCGCTGCAGTGTACCCTGCACCTTACGGGCGACTTCGTAGTGTTCCTCGCCGACGATCATCGGGTCGAGCATGCGCGAGGTCGAGTCGAGCGGGTCGACGGCCGGGTAGATGCCCTTTTCGGCGATCGAGCGCGACAGAACCGTCGTCGCATCGAGGTGGGCGAACGAGGTCGCCGGAGCCGGGTCGGTCAGGTCGTCGGCCGGAACGTAGATCGCCTGAACCGAGGTGATCGAGCCCTTGGTCGTCGTGGTGATGCGCTCCTGCATCGCGCCCATGTCGGTCGCAAGCGTCGGCTGGTAACCCACGGCCGACGGAATGCGGCCGAGCAGAGCCGACACTTCCGAGCCGGCCTGGGTGAAGCGGAAGATGTTGTCGACGAAGAAGAGAACGTCCTGGCCTTCGTCACGGAAGTGCTCGGCGACCGTCAGGCCGGTGAGCGCGACGCGGGCGCGGGCACCCGGCGGCTCGTTCATCTGACCGTAAACGAGCGCGGCCTTGGAGCCTTCGCCTCCACCGTGCTTGTTCACGCCCGATTCGATCATTTCGTGATAGAGATCGTTGCCTTCACGGGTACGCTCGCCCACGCCCGCGAACACCGAGTAACCGCCATGCGCCTTGGCGACGTTGTTGATCAGCTCCATGATCAGAACGGTCTTGCCGACGCCTGCACCGCCAAAGAGGCCGATCTTGCCGCCCTTCGCATAAGGAGCGAGCAGGTCGACGACCTTGATGCCGGTGACGAGGATCTGCGCTTCCGTGGACTGCTCGACATAGGCCGGCGCGTCCTGGTGGATCGCGCGGCGCGATGCCGTGACGACCGGACCGGCTTCGTCGACCGGCTCGCCGATGACGTTCATGATGCGGCCGAGCGTTTCCTTGCCGACCGGCACCGCGATCGGGGCACCGGTGTCGGTGACCAACTGACCACGGACGAGGCCTTCGGACGAGTCCATGGCGATCGTGCGAACGGTATTTTCCCCGAGATGCTGGGCGACTTCGAGAACGAGGCGGTTGCCCTGGTTGTCGGTTTCCAGCGCGTTCAGGATCTGCGGCAGGTAGCCCTCTTCGAACGCGACGTCGACGACGGCGCCGATAACCTGCGTGACACGGCCGACAGCACCCGTAGCCACAGTGGCTGTCTTGGCGGGAGCTGCCTTCTTCGGAGCAGCAGGCTTCTTCGCCGCTGCGGTTTCTTTCGGGGTAGCTGCCTTAGCCATAATTCTTACCCTCTTCTCGTAACCTTAGAGCGCTTCCGCGCCCGAGATAATTTCAATGAGTTCCTTGGTGATCTGCGCCTGCCGCTGACGGTTGTAGTTGAGAGTCAGCTTGTTGATCATCTCACCGGCATTGCGCGTCGCATTGTCCATGGCGCTCATCTTGGCGCCCATTTCGCCGGCGACGTTCTCGAGCAATGCCCGGAAGATCTGCACGGAGATGTTGCGCGGAATGAGGTCGCTGAGGATGGCGGCAGCATCCGGCTCGTATTCGTAGATCGCTGAATTGCTCTCGGTCTCGGCTGCCACCGGTCCGGCCGACGCCGGGATGAGCTGCTGCGCGGTCGGGATTTGCGATATGACGGACTTGAACTCGGAATAGAACAAGGTGCAGACGTCGAACTCTCCCCTTTCGAAGAGCTCGATCACCTTGTGACCGATACGGTCTGCATTCTCGAAACCGATCTTCCTGACTTCACGCAAGTCGACGCGGTCGATGATCAGCGACGCGAATTCCCGCCGCAGGATATCGAAGCCCTTCTTGCCGACGCAGATGATCTTGACCGTCTTGCCCTCGGCCAGGAGCTTGCGCACATGGTCGCGAGCATGACGCGCAATCTGCGAGTTGAAGCCGCCGCAGAGACCGCGTTCTGCGGTGCAGACGATCAGGAGATGCGTGTCGTTCCTGCCGGTTCCGGTCATCAGCCGCGGCGCGGCGTCGTCCGCGCCAACCGCCTGGGCGATATTGGCGAGAACGGCAGCCATGCGCTGCGAATAAGGCCGGGCGGCCTCGGCCGCCTCCTGCGCGCGCCGAAGTTTCGCCGCGGCGACCATCTTCATCGCCTTGGTGATCTTCTGCGTCGCCTTGACGGAGGCGATCCGGTTCTTCAGATCCTTAAGTGAAGGCATCCGTTGTCCGTCCTAGTTGAGGTCCGCTCAGGCGAAAGACTTGGCGAAGCTGTCGATAGCAGCCTTCAGCTTTGCCTTGGTGTCGTCCGAGATCGCCTTCTCCGTACGGATGGTATCCAGAACGGCCTTGCCTTCCGAACGCAGATAGGAGAGCAGACCCTGCTCGAACTTGCCGACTTCATTGACCGGCAGCTTGTCGAGATAGCCGTTGACGCCGGCGAAGATCACCGCGACCTGCTCTTCCGTCTTCAGCGGCGAGAACTGCGGCTGCTTCAGGAGTTCGGTCAGGCGGGCACCACGGTTGAGCAGGCGCTGTGTTGCAGCATCGAGGTCCGAGCCGAACTGGGCGAAGGCCGCCATTTCGCGGTACTGGGCGAGTTCGCCCTTGATCGAGCCAGCGACCTGCTTCATCGCCTTGATCTGCGCAGAGGAGCCGACGCGCGAAACCGACAGGCCGACGTTAACGGCCGGACGGATACCCTGGTAGAACAGGTCGGTTTCGAGGAAGATCTGGCCGTCGGTGATCGAGATCACGTTGGTCGGGATGAACGCGGACACGTCGTTGCCCTGCGTCTCGATGACCGGCAGCGCCGTCAGCGAGCCAGCGCCCTTTTCGTCGGAGAGCTTCGCAGCGCGCTCCAAGAGGCGGGAATGCAGGTAGAAGACGTCGCCCGGATAGGCTTCGCGGCCCGGCGGGCGGCGGAGCAGCAGCGACATCTGGCGGTAGGCCACGGCCTGCTTGGACAGGTCGTCATAGCCGATCAGCGCATGCTTGCCGTTGTCGCGGAAATATTCGCCCATCGCGCAGCCGGCGAACGGAGCGAGATACTGCATCGGCGCCGGGTCGGAAGCCGTGGCCGCGACGATGATGGAGTACTGCAGGGCGCCGCGCTCTTCGAGGACCTTCACGAACTGGGCGACGGTCGAGCGCTTCTGGCCGATGGCGACGTAGACGCAGTAGAGCTTGTCCTGCTCCGGGCCGTTGTCATGGATCGGCTTCTGGTTCAGGAACGTGTCGAGGATGATCGCGGTCTTGCCGGTCTGGCGGTCGCCGATGACGAGCTCGCGCTGGCCGCGGCCGACCGGGATCAGGGCGTCGATGGCCTTGAGGCCGGTCGACATCGGCTCGTGAACCGACTTGCGCGGAATGATGCCGGGAGCCTTGACGTCGACGCGGGCGCGCTGCTTGGCGTTGATCGGGCCCTTGCCGTCAATCGGGTTGCCGAGCGCGTCGACCACGCGGCCGAGCAGCTCCGGACCGACCGGAACGTCCACGATGGCGCCGGTCCGCTTGACGGTGTCGCCTTCCTTGATGTCGCGGTCGGAGCCGAAGATAACCACACCGACATTGTCGGATTCGAGGTTCAGCGCCATGCCACGAATTCCGCCCGGGAATTCGACCATCTCGCCTGCCTGAACATTGTCGAGGCCGTAGACGCGGGCGATACCGTCACCGACGGAAAGCACCTGGCCGACTTCGGAGACTTCTGCTTCCTGGCCGAAATTTTTGATCTGATCTTTGAGAATTGCGGAAATTTCCGCGGCGCGGATATCCATCAGCCGACCTCTTTCAGTGCAAGCTTAAGGGTAGAGAGTTTGGTGCGAAGGGAGGTGTCAATCTGGCGGGACCCGACCTTGACGATCAGACCTCCAAGAATAGACGGGTCGACGGTGACGTTGATCGCCACGTCTTTGCCGGTGACGCCTTTCAGCGTCGCCTTCAATTCGGTTTGCTGCGCTTCGGTCAGCGCGTGGGCCGACGTGACGTCGGCAGTGATTTCGCCGCGGTGGCGCGCGGCGATAAGGCGGAAGGCCTTGATGATGCCGGGCAGCGCGAAGAGGCGGCGATTGCGCGCAATGACCCTGAGGAAGTTGCCGACGAGGCCGGAAAAACCGAACTGATCCGCGACCGCCGAGATGGCCTTGAACTGATCGTCAGCGGAAAAAACCGGGCTTGCGACCAGCCGCTTCAAATCGTCGCTGCCGTCGATCAACGCCTGGACGCGATCAAGATCGGCACCGACCGCTTCTACCGAGCCGGCCTCGAGGGCAAGCTCGAAGAGGGAGGAGGCATATCTTTCTGCAACACCGGAAATAAGCTGGGATGTGTCTGCCACGGGCACAAGCTTCTCTCAAAATCATCCAAGAGCGTCAGCAGCGGCGAACCGTCGAATTAACGTCTTGAATTTGCTGCATTAGTTCGCAGGAGATCGAGGCCCTTCGACCCACTTCCCCCCGCAATTCGCGGTTCGTCTAGCATAGGATGTTTGGACTCGCAACACGCCAACGCCAGGAATGCGGCATAACTCGACCGAGTTCGGCCGAATTTTGCCGTACATTGTGTCGCAGTCCCCCGCGCCTGCCGTTCCTGCAGCGCCGCGCCCTTCAATCGAGGTCAATTTAAGGAGACATGCAGCAGTCAGATCAGCCCGAAGACATAGGCGAGCGGCAGGACAGCTAGCGCCGCCTGGACAAGGAGCGCAAGCCAGTTGAAGAGGGTGGCGCCATTATCGCTCATCATCGACAAGGCGCGGCCGAAGGCAGCCAGCGCAAAGGCGGCGCCGACGGCAAGATAGACCATCGGCTGGGCGAGCAGGATGGCCCCGAGTCCGAGCCCGACATGCATGCCGCCCATGGTGGAACGGGCCTCCGCCAGGCCGCCGCGGCGCCCCTCGGCTAGGCCGATGCCGGCTGCACGAAAAGCAAGGCGCGGTGCAAACAGCATGACGAGTCCGAGCAGCGCCGCCGCGGCAGCCGCAAAAAAGGCAAGGAATTCGCCGGTTTCCGTCGGAATGTATAACTCCATCTCGATTCCCCCGCGGGCAGGTGATCTCGCCGCGCCGGCTGATTCGCTACGGCGCATCCTTGATCCAGCCTATTCTATGTCCATGGCGATGGGAATCGGCTGGCTTAAGGGAGCCTTTCCGATCACAGGAAACTCTGCGGATCGACGTCCAGCTGGACGCTCACCGATCCGCGCTCCTTCGGACCCGCCGCGATCATCGCCTTCAGGAACGATTGCATGTCGCTATTGCGCCGCCCGTGGACGAGCAGGCGGAAACGATGCCGGCCGCGGATCAGCGCCAGCGGCGCCTCGGCCGGGCCGAGGATCGAAATGCCGTCGACGCGCGGCGCGGCATTGCGCAGGCCGCGCGCATGCCCTTCCGCATCCTGGCGCGAGTCCGCGGATACGATGATCGAGGCAAGCCGTCCGAAGGGTGGCAGGGCCGCGCGTTCCCGCTCGTTGATCTCGCGCTCGTAGAAAGCCTCGGCGTCGCCGGAGACGATGGCCTGCATCACCGGGTGTTGCGGCTGGTACGTCTGCAGCAATCCAAGGCTCTTCAGGCCCGTCCGGCCGGCGCGCCCCGTTACCTGCGACAGGAGCTGGAACGTCCGCTCGGCGGCGCGCGGATCGCCGTTGGCAAGGCCGAGATCGGCATCGACGATGCCGACGAGCGTCATCATCGGAAAATTATGACCCTTGGCGACGAGCTGCGTGCCGATGACGATATCCGCCTCGCCCTTGGCGATCGCTTCGAGCTCCAATCTCAGCCGCTTGACCCCCATCAGGTCGGAGGAAAGCACGATGGTGCGGGCCTCGGGAAAATGCCGCTCGACCTCCTCGGCAATGCGCTCGACGCCCGGCCCGCAGGCGACCAGGTGGTCGAGCGTGCCGCACTCAGGGCAGGCCTCCGGCGTCCGCTCCGAATAGCCGCAATGATGGCACTGGATCTGACCGCGGAACCGGTGCTCGACCAGCCAGCTCGAGCAATCCGGGCACTGGAAGCGATGACCGCAGACACGGCAGAGCGTCAAGGGCGCATATCCCCGGCGGTTCAAGAAGAGAAGCGCCTGCTCGCCGCGGCCGATCGCCTTGCCGATCTCGGTAAGAAGCACCGGAGAGAGAAAGCCGCCGCGCCCTGGCGGGTGCCGGCGCATGTCGATCACGCCGAGATGCGGCAGCGCCGCATCGCCGAAACGCGTCGGCAGGTGGATCGGCCGGTAGCGCCCGATCTCGCCGTTGACCCGGCTTTCGACCGAAGGCGTGGCGGAGACCAGCACGACCGGGAAATCGCTTATGCGGCCGCGCACGACCGCCATGTCGCGCGCATTGTAGAAGACGCGATCCTCCTGCTTGTAGGCGGGATCGTGCTCTTCGTCGACGATGATGAGGCCCAGATCCTCGAAAGGCAGGAACAGGGCCGAACGCGCGCCGGCGACGACGCGCACCTGGCCGGTCGTCACCTGTCGCCAGACCTTTTCCCTGGTGCGCGGCGCGAGGTCGGAATGCCACTCCGCCGGCTTCGCTCCGAAGCGATCCTGGAAGCGTTCCATGAAGCTTGCGGTCAGCGCTATTTCCGGAAGCAGGATGAGCACCTGCTTGCCGGCCCGAAGCGTCGCCGCGATTGCCTCGAAATAGACCTCGGTCTTGCCGGAACCGGTAACGCCATCGATCAGCGAGACGGAGAAATTGCGTGCCTCGACCGCCGCGAGCAGATCCGCGGCCGCCTGCCGCTGCGGCCCCTCGAGGCGCGGTACGGCAAAATCCGGATCGGGGGCGGCGACGACCGGCGGCGGCGGCACGAAGACAGTTTCGAACACGCCCTGCGCCTGAAGGCCGTCGATGACGCTCGACGAGACACCGGCCGCACGGGCAAGACCTGAGCGGGTCCAGGAATATCCGTCGCTCGCCGAGGCGATCACCCGCTCGCGCGTCGCCGTCATCCGTTCCGGCCGTCTTTCGGTAAGACGCAATGCTTCCACCATCGGCTCCGGATCGAAGGCGGTCGGCGCCCTGAGCGCCATGCGCGCGACAAGCCCCGGTGGCGTTATCGTATAGTTGGCCACCCAGTCCAGGAAGGTGCGCATGTCACGGTTGAGCGGCGGACAATCGAAGACCTTCTCGATCGCCTTCAGCTTCTTGGGGTCGACCATGCCGTCGTCCGGCCCATCCCAGACGACGCCGACGACGAGGCGGGGGCCGAGCGGCACCTGTACGATCGATCCCGGCTCGACCGCCATCCGATCCGGCACGACATAGGAATACCCCCTCGGCGCCGGCATCGGCAGCAGGACGGGCACCACACGGCGATCGAGTACGTCCCCGAATAAATCGGTTGAACCGAGAGTCATTTGCCGTGACCTTGCCACCGCTTTCGGCTAAAGAAAACTGCGCAGCGAACCGCTGCCTTGTGGATAGCAGGGTTTGTCACGGTTCCGCCCGAGTTTCAACGCGCGCGATTTCCGCCACCCGACGTGGAGATGCGCCCGAACGGCTGAGTGCCAAGGAAGGCTCCCATGAAATTTTTCGTCGATACCGCCGATGTGAAGGAGATCCGGGAACTGAATGATCTCGGTCTGCTCGACGGCGTCACCACCAATCCTTCGCTGATCCTGAAGTCGGGCCGCGACATTGTCGAGGTCACCAAGGAAATCTGCTCGATCGTCGACGGCCCGGTCTCGGCGGAAGTCACCGCGACCGAATATGTCGAGATGATGAGGGAAGCGGCCGCGCTCGCGAAGATCGCCGACAATATCTGCATCAAGCTGCCGCTGACGCTTGACGGGTTGAAGGCCTGCAAGGCGCTGACCTCGGACGGACACCAGACCAATGTCACGCTCTGCTTCTCGGCCAACCAGGCGCTGCTCGCCGCCAAGGCCGGCGCGACCTTCGTCTCGCCCTTCATTGGCCGCCTCGACGACATCGCCTTCGACGGCATGGACCTGATCCGCGAGATCCGCCACATCTTCGACAATTACGGTTTTGAGACCGAAATCCTCGCCGCCTCGATACGCACGGTCAACCACGTCAAGGAAGCCGCCCTCATCGGCGCCGACGTCGTCACCGCACCGCCGGCAACGCTGAAGGCGCTCGTCAAGCACCCGCTGACCGACAAGGGCCTCGAAATGTTCCTCGCCGACTGGGCCAAGACCGGTCAGAAGATCGGCTGATCGGGGGATCACGCCGCAGCATTTGGAGGCTCCGCAGCGATGCGGGGCCGTTTCATTCGTCCTCGCCGTCTACCGAACCGGTGAGGCGCACACCATCGATCGACGTGGCGCCGTTCTTGCGGACTACCCGTCGCGGCCGTACGCCGCAACGCTCCTGAACCGCCGCCGCCAGGCGCTCGGAGTGGGTGGCGATCCAGATCTGGCTGTCTCTGGAAGCGCTCACGATCATATCCGCCAGCGCCGGCAGCATATCCGGATAAAGGCTCGTCTCCGGTTCGTTGAGCGCTATGAAAGGCGGGCGGCGGTAGGAAAGCAGCGCCGCGGCAAGCGCCAGGAAGCGCATCTGTCCGTCCGAAAGCTCGCGCGGCAAGAAGGGGCGCTGCGGAAATTCGGGAAAGACCAGCGCGAATTCGGCGAATTGCCCCGGCGGCGGCACCTCGAGCCTCGCCCCGCCAAAGGCGCTTGCCACGGCCCGGTCGAGATCGAGCGTGTCTTCGCGCGTGTGGTAGAGCGTTGCAAAGACCGCGGCCATGTTGCCGCCTTCCTCGTCGAGCATCGGCGCAGTCACCGCCAGGCATGGCGCTCGCAAGGGCGAATCGCGATCCGTGCGGAAACCATGAAAGAAGCGCCACTGGCCGATGGCCCGCCTGACCGCGCCAATTTCGGGCTAGTGACCCGCATCACCGAGAAGCGACATCGCCGTTTCCGACTGCATTGCCTCGCCCGGATAGTCTTCCAAGCGCCCGTGCTCACCGCGAACGGCTATGCTCGGCCCCGCCCGTTTCATCATCGTGACGGGCCGGCGGCCGGTCTCGACGCTCAACTCCTCCTCCTTCACTTGCGGCTGGAAATTGAAGCCGGCGGCTGCCGGCGGCTTCAGACCCGCTTCGATCCGGTATCGGAACGTGATTGCACGCTCCTCGTCGATCAGTTCTGTCATAAAGCAGATTCGCACAGCCTTGCCGGCTCGGCGCGCACCGCTCCAGAGGGCGGACGACATCCCTCCTTCCTCAGCAATGTCGCGCGCAAAGCTGCCCCTCATTGCCGATTGGACCAGTTGCTGCGCACGATAGAGATTGGATTTTCCGACACCATTCTCGCCGATGAACAGGTTGACGTGGGCCGTATCAATGCGCAGGGAGCGCAATGAGCGGTAGTTTTCTACAGACATCGCGCGAAGCAGCATGGCTCTAACCTGGCGCGCTCTTCGCCAAACTCACGCTGGAACCGGGACCTGGGGATCGAAGGCCGCATCGCCGTCTCGTGCGAGCGCGAAAACCGTGTGGTGCTCAAGCGCGCGGGTAACCTCCATCGGATCGCCGTCGAGCGCCTCGGGCCCGATCAGGTTGCCGATCCGGAAGTCGAAGAGGTCGCCCTTCTTATTGAGAAGCTCGTGGAAGACGGTCATGTCGCGCAGTTCCGTCGACCACTTGGCGAACCAGTAGAACAGGCCGGAATTGCGCGCGCTCATGTGGACCGGCAGGATTGGCAAACCGTACTTGCGGGCGAAACTGATGGCTGAACTTTTCCACGGACGCTCGTTGAGACGCCCGTCTGCCCAATAGGCGATTCGGCCGGAGGGGAAGAGTACGGTTGCTTTCCCCGCTTCGATGGCGCGATTGGTGACCTGCAGCGTCTCGCGTGCCTTGAGCTTCGACTTGTGCTCCTCCCGCCACTCGACCGGGATGATCATCTCGACGAAACGCGGATTGACGCGGATGGCATCGCGGTTGGCGAAGAACATCATGTCGGGCCGGCGGCTCTTGAGAAGGTCGAAGACGGCGATGCCGTCGGCGATGCCGGTCGGGTGGTTGCTGACGAGCAGGAAGCCGCCGTGCGCCGGTATGCGCTCCGGCTTGTCGACGCGGATGTCGAGTGAGAGCAGCGAACTTAAATGCTCGAAGGCCTGGAAGCCCTGCAGGTTGGCGACGGAATCAGCGAATTCGATCGCCTTGCGGTAGTTGAGCAGAGTGTAGAGAAACGGCCGCATCACTGGCCATAGCGGATGCCGCACGATCTTCTGGCCGCGTTCGGCAATCAGCGTGTCGACGATGTGGCCAGGCTGTCCCTGTGAGACCAGCGCGACAGCCTCTGCAAAATGCGCCAACGCGCCCGAATCACGTCTCGCCATGAGTGTACCCGCTTTGCTGAGGCGAACATCGCAGTTCAATATGATCGAACAATGACAAAATCCAAGGGGCTGTTGGCGAACAAATGACACGTTAGCAAAAACATAAGTGCCCGGTGGCAAGGTGGCGCGGGATGAGGAAAAGCGTGCGCGGTTTTCCTGCCCCGCACCAACTTCTTGGAAACGCAGCAATCAGGCCCGGGCCGAGGATGAATGAACTTCTTGTAATAGGTCACCCGGAGGTTATGGCAGAGCGTCGAAGGTGGCTTGCGACTCTCGCCGAAGAACGCCGACTTTCTGAAAAGACGATCGAGGCTTATGAGCGTGACACGCGGCAGTTCCTCACCTTTCTGACGGAGCACCTCGCCGGTCCTCCCGGGCTCGCCGACATCCGCGCGCTTCGCCCCGCCGACCTGCGCGGCTTTCTCGCGCAACGCCGCAAGGGCGGCGCGGGGGCGCGTACGCTCGGACGCGGGCTTGCAGGCCTGCGGTCGTTCCTGCGCTATCTCGAGCGTAACGGTCTAGCCAATGCCGCAGGCGCGGCTGCCGTGCGCTCGCCGAAACAGCCGAAATCGCTGCCGAAGCCGCTCACCGACCGCGATGCGCTGAAGGTGGTCACGGCCGATGCACAGCTCGCCGAGGAGCCTTGGATCGCCGCGCGGAACGCCGCCGTGCTGACGCTTCTCTACGGCTGCGGTCTGCGCATCTCCGAAGCGCTTGGCCTGACGGCCGACAATTTTGCAGGCATGCCGACGTCGCTCAGGATTATCGGCAAAGGCGGCAAAACCCGGATCGTACCGCTGATTGCCGCGGCCAACGAGGCGGTCGCCGCCTATCGCAAGCTCTGCCCCTACCACCTTGGTCACCGCGAGGCACTCTTCCGCGGCGCCCGCGGCGGGCGACTGCAGCCAGCGATCATCCAGCGTGAGATGCAGAAGCTGCGGACCGCCCTCGGCCTCCCCGATTCGGCAACGCCGCACGCGCTTCGGCATTCCTTTGCGACACATCTTCTGGCGAGTGGCGGGGATCTGCGAACGATCCAGGAACTGCTCGGCCATGCCAGCCTCTCGACCACGCAGGTCTATACCGGCGTCGACTCGGCGCGCCTGCTCGAGATCTATGATCGCGCCCATCCGCGTGCCTGAACCATGCATGCCCCTGCAGTCCTGTCTCCACTCCAACTGCGACGATCGATCTCGCCCAAAAGAGCAGGGCGCACTCTTCGCCGAATTGCTTTAATATCCGAGCGCTTGCCCGTTAACCACGCCCGTTAAGGGACCTGTGACCAGGGGGGCGTAGGTTTGCTTGCTACCACCTGGGAACAGACGCCCATGACAACGACGATGCTCCGTCCCGTTCGCACGCTCGCCGCCAAGGCGGCCGATGGTCTCATCTGGCTGATCGCACTCATCCACGTGCTGATGGCCGCGAGCCTTGTCGTCGCCTTGCTCACCCTTTCGGACGCGAACGCCGCGGAAGATGCGGGATGCGGCGGCCGCAACATCCTCGCGGCGCTGGAACAATCCGATCCCGCGCGGTTTGCGGCCTTGCGCGAGGAGGCCGCTGCCGTGCCGAATGGAAAGGGCCTGCTCTGGAGGATCGAGGGGCGCGGGTCGGCGCCGTCCTTCCTGCTCGGCACCATGCATGTCACCGATCCGCGCGTCCTGGCGATGCCTGCGGGCGCGGCGGCTGCCTTTGCTGCGGCCGCCACCGTGGTCGTCGAATCGGACGAGATCATCGACGAGAGGAAGGCCAGCGCCGCGATCATGATGCGGCCCGACCTCACCATGTTCGCAGACAACAGGACGATCGACGATTTCCTCACGCCGGAGGACCGATTGCGCCTTGAGGCGGGGCTTAAAGCGCGCGGCATTCCGTTGCCGCTTGTCGCCAAGATGAAGCCCTGGATGATAGCGAGCTTCGTGGCGCTGCCAGCCTGCGAATTCTCGCGCAAGGCGGCGGGCACCGCCTTCCTCGACAAGAGACTGGCCGAGGATGCCGTGAGCCAGGGCAAGGGCCTGAAGGGGTTGGAGACGCTGATCGAACAGCTTTCGGCCATGGATTCTCTCCCCGTCGAATGGCACCTGAGGGCGCTGATCGATACGCTTGCGCTCGGCAGGACGATCGACGACGTCATCGCGACGATGACGGATCTCTATCTCGCCGGCGAAACGGGCATGATCATGCCGATGATGAAAGCCGCGTCGGCCGAGATAGCGCCCGGCGATCTCGGCTACGCCGCTTTCGAGCAGCGGATCATCATCGACCGCAACAGGACCATGGCGACCCGCGCCGAGCCGATCCTGAAGGAAGGCAAAGCCTTCATGGCTGTCGGGGCGCTGCATCTTCCGGGCAAGGAAGGTCTCATCGAGCTCTTGCGCCAGCAGGGCTTCACCGTGACGCCCGTACAGTAACCGGCTCATGGCGCGCGTTCACCTCGGCAAGCAACGTTGGCACGATCGCCTTGTGAAAGGGCGTGACGGCAGCGAGGTAGAGATAACCGAGAAGATTCTTGCGGCGAACCAGTGTCGTGATGCCGATGACCTGGCTGTCGGCCGGGCCGTCGCGCACGTCGATGACGATGCGGAAATCGAGATGGCGGTCGTCGAAGCCGAGTACGGTCTCGCGCTCGCCCTCCCCCACGATGGGGAATGCGCCGACAAGGCCGCCGGCGGCGGCCGGAATCGCGGCCTTGACTCCGAAGGGCGCCATCAGGCGATTGCGTAGCGCCAGGAGGTTGCGAACCCAACGCGGCGCGCTTCCGAGCGTCCGCCTTGCCGCTTCCAAGGCGGTCAGCCGCTCGCCGAGAAAAAGGAGTTCGTAGCAATCCGCCCAGTCGGCGCCGGGCAGCCAGGCATTCGGCAGGCGAGCCGTAACACTGCGGGGTCTCATGAACACGATCCTTCTCGCACTCGCCGGAAGCCGATTGATCCGGGGGGCTGCTCGAGCGGCATGGACGAAACGATGCGGTTGTTTGTCGGATCCCGTCTCACCCGTGGAGCACGTTCATGATTGCGCCCTGTGGCGGCGCAATGGCAGGGGGCCGCTTGTCGCAGCCCCCCGGGCTATTTGTCACATATGGATCGGCTTGGCGAAGGTCGCGAGCGCCGCTTCCTTGACCGCTTCCGACATGGTCGGATGCGCGTGACAGGTGCGGCCGAGGTCTTCGGACGAGCCGCCGAACTCCATCAGCACGGCAATCTCGTGGATCATTTCGCCGGCGCCGAAACCGATGATATGGCCGCCGAGTACGCGATCGGTTTCCTTGTCGGCGAGGATCTTCACGAATCCGTCCGTCTGAAGCATCGCGCGGGCGCGGCCATTGGCGGTGAAGGGGAACTTGCCAACCCTGTAGGCGACGCCTGCGGCCTTCAACTCCTCCTCGGTCTTGCCGACGGAAGCGACCTCCGGCTGCGTATAGACGACCCCCGGAATGACATCGTAGTTCACATGGCCCGCCTGCCCCGCGATGATCTCGGCAACGGCAACGCCCTCGTCTTCGGCCTTGTGCGCGAGCATTGGGCCGCGCACGACGTCGCCGATCGCGTAAACGCCGGTGATGCTCGTCTGGAAGTGACTGTCGATTTCGATGCGGCCACGGGAATCGAGCACGACGCCGGCTTTCGCGAGGCCCATATTCTCCGTGCAGGGCTTGCGGCCGGTCGCCACCAGCACGACCTCGGCATCAAGCGCCGTCGATTCGCCACCCTTGACCGGCTCGAAGGTGACCCTCGCGCCAGAGCCGGGTTTTTGGACGCTGGTCACCTTGGCGCCGAGCTTGATGTCGAGGCCTTGCTTCGTCAGCATGCGGTGGAGCTGCTTGGCAACTTCGCCATCCATTCCGCCGAGGATCGTGTCGAGATACTCGACGACTGTGACCTTCGCGCCGAGACGTGCCCAGACCGAGCCGAGTTCGAGGCCGATGACGCCGCCACCGACCACGATCATGCTCGCCGGCACCTTTTCCAGCTCCAGCGCTCCGGTCGAGGAGACGATCACCTTCTCATCGAATTGAACATCAACGCCCGGGATGCCGGCGACATCCGAGCCCGCGGCGATGACGATGTTCTTCGCTTCGAGGACCTGCTCCTCGCCTTGATCATTGGTGACGGAGGCCTTGCCCTGTCCGAGTACCTTGCCCAGCCCCTGGAAGGCGTCGATCTTGTTTTTCTTGAAGAGGAAGGACACGCCGTCGACATTCGCCTTAACCGTCGCGTCCTTATGGGCCATCATCTTTTCAAGGTTGAGTTTCGGACTTGCGACCTCCACGCCGAGCGCGTCGAGGCCGTGCTGGGCATGGTGATACATTTCGGAAGCGTGCAGCAGCGCCTTTGACGGAATGCAGCCGACATTGAGGCAGGTGCCGCCAAAGGTGCTGCGCTTTTCGATCACGGCGACCTTCATGCCGAGCTGCGCCGCCTTGATGGCGCAAACATAGCCCCCAGGGCCGCTTCCGATAACGATGAGATCATAAGCCATATATTGTTCCTTCCTGGGAGCGCGGTCATCGCCCGCCGCTGACACTGAGTATGGCCCCCGTCACATAAGTCGCCTTATCCGACAGGAGATAGAGAATTGCATCGGCTACTTCGCCGGCGGTGCCGGGCCGCTGCATGGGGATGGAAGAGGCCATTTGACGGGCGCGATCCGGCAGACCGCCGGAGGCATGGATGTCCGTATCGATGATACCCGGCCGTACGGCATTGACGCGGATGCCTTCCGCCGCCACTTCGCGCGCAAGCCCGATCGTAAAACTGTCGATTGCCCCCTTGGTCGCGGCATAGTCGACATATTGCCCTGCCGAGCCGAGCACGGCTGCAGCGGACGAGAGATTGACGACCACACCGCCCTTCCCCCCATGGCGCGTCGACATGCGAAGCACCGCCTCTGCCGCGCAGCGGATGGCGCCGGTCACATTGGTGCGGAACATCCGCTCCAGCCGTTCGGGCGAAATCTCGTCGATCCGCTGCGGCGGGCCGACGATACCGGCGTTGTTGACGAGACCGTCGAGCCGGCCGAAGGCGGCATCGACCGCCGCAAAGATCGCCCGTACGCCACTTTCCGATCCGACGTCGCCCTCGACCGCGATTGCCGAACCGCCCGCCTCGGAAATCCGGCGGGCCACCTCCTCCGCTGCCTTCCGGTTAGAGGCGTAGTTGATGGCCACCCGCCAACCTTCGCTCGCCGCCGCAAGGCAGACGGCCGCACCGATGCCGCGGCTGCCGCCGGTCACGAGAAGAACGCGCCCTTCGCTCATTCGGCGCATCCCTTGAACGCGAAGACGTCGGAACTGTCCGACTGCGCCTTGCCCTTGCCCCAGGCGGTCGAGGCGCGCAGCGACGGGCCGAAAGCCGGAAGCAGGACCTTCTCGGCGGCCGGCGCATCCTCGCCCTGAAGCAGGCCGACATTGCCGCCGCCGTCGACGGTATAGATCGGCCCCTGCCAGACAGTGCAGGCGGCAAGCTCGGCACCGGTCACGTCACCGGTCGGGCAATCGTGCATGATGATGCCATTCGGGCGTTCCGGTTCGCCGGAGGCCATGACCACCCCGTTAAGCGAGAGGCTGGTGCCGGTGAGGCTGATCTTGAAGTGATTGCTGGTGACTGCCGCTTCCGAGCCGACCGGCTCGAAGTTGAGCTCATAACCGCCGGCCTCGTCCGCATAGACCGCCTTCGCCTGGCTGCATTCGCCCGCCTGTGCCGGACAAGCGAGCGCCAGAGCGACGAAGAACAAGACTATGCGGCCGTCCATCTTCACGCAGCCTTTTCGGTGGCAAGCTTCAAGCCGAGGGCAATGAAGACGAGGCCGCTCGCCCGATCGATCCACTTGCTCGCGCGGGTGAAGGCCGCCCGCATCCTTGGCGTCGTCATGAACAGGCTGACGCCGACGAACCATAGGATGAGGGAACTCGCCATGATCATGCCGTAGCCGAACTTGACCGGCATCGGCGTGTTCGCACTGACGACCGTCGAGAAGATCGACAGGAAGAAGAATACGGCCTTGGGGTTCAGAGCATTGGCCGCGAAGCCGAGCCCGAATGCCTTCAACGCCGACTGCCTCCTGGCCACCCCGGCAGGGCCCTCCACGTCGAAGGCAATCTCTGTCTGGCCGGCCCTGAGCGCCTTGATGCCGATATAGATCAGGTAAGCGACGCCGCACCATTTGACGATGTTGAAGAGGTAGATCGATTGGGAAATGATCAGCCCCAGGCCGAGAATGGTGTAGGTGACATGGAACATCAGGGACGCGCCGATGCCGAAGGCGGTGATGATTGCCGACCGACGGCCGTGTACCAGCGACTGCCGTATGACCATGGCGAGGTCAGCGCCGGGAGAAACGATGGCGAAGGAGAAGATCGCCATCAGCGATGCAAGTTCGAACAGGTAATTGCTCATCTTTTCCGACCGGTGCGTTGATTTGGCGGACGTCGTGATGCACGCATAGCGTGCTCCCATAGCCTAGCGTCCAGCTCCATGGCTGTCGATGCCCCGCACGGGGCGTCGGAGAATCGCCTCCGGCAGCGGGGGCTTGCACCCCCGCCACTGCTTGAAGGTATCTCAGAGATCGAGCACCAGGCGTTCCGGATCTTCGAGGCTCTCCTTGACGCGGACGAGGAAGGTGACTGCTTCCTTGCCGTCGACGATGCGATGATCATAGGAGAGCGCCAGGTACATCATCGGACGGATGACGACCTGTCCGCCGATCGCGACCGGCCGGTCCTGGATCTTGTGCATGCCGAGGATGCCCGACTGCGGCGCGTTGAGGATCGGCGAGGACATCAGCGAACCGTAGACGCCGCCATTGGAGATGGTGAAGGTGCCGCCCTGCATGTCGGCCATCGACAGCGCGCCGTCGCGCGCCGCCTTACCGAGACGGCCGATTTCCATCTCGATCTCGGCGATCGACATCTGGTCGGCGTCGCGCACGACCGGCACGACGAGGCCCTTGTCTGTGCCGACGGCGACGCCGACATGGCAGAAGTTCTTGTAGATGATGTCGGTGCCGTCGATCTCGGCGTTGACAGCCGGCAACTCCTTGAGTGCGTGCGTAACCGCCTTGGTGAAGAAGCCCATGAAGCCGAGCTTCACGCCGTGCTTCTTCTCGAAGACATCCTTGTATTTCGAGCGCAGGCTCATGACCGCACTCATATCCACCTCGTTATAGGTGGTGAGCATCGCCGCGGTGTTCTGCGCATCCTTCAGGCGCTTGGCGATCGTCTGGCGCAGGCGGGTCATCTTGACCCGCTCTTCGCGCGCAGCGTCCTCGGCGGGCGCGGGCGCACGGGCTTGGACCTTGGCTGGCTCAGCGGCGGCCGGTGCCGAAATGCCCTTGGCGACGGCGGCGAGCACGTCGCCCTTCAAAACCTGGCCGCGCTTGCCCGAGCCGTCGATCTGGTCGGCGGAGAGATTGTTCTCGGCGATGAGCTTGGCTGCAGAGGGCGCCGGCTGCCTCGCCGCCAATGCAGCACCCAACATATTTCCGAGTTCCGCGCTTGCCGGGGCAGCAGCGGCGGGCTCTGGCTTCTTCTCGGCCGGAGCCGCGGCTGGCTCGGGCTTCTTTTCGGCTGGAGCCGCGGCGGCGCCTTCGGCGATCTGGCCGAGCAGCGCGCCAAGGCCGACGGTCTCGCCCGCCTCAGCGACGATTTCGGAGAGCGTTCCGGCAGCCGGCGCCGGAACCTCGATCGTCACCTTGTCGGTCTCGAGCTCGAGGAGCGGCTCGTCCGCCTTGATCGCATCGCCGACTTTTTTGAACCAGGTGCCGACGGTAGCTTCGCTGACGGATTCGCCAAGAGTGGGAACGCGGATTTCTGTTGCCATGATTTTGTTCCGTTGATCAGATGTCTGTTTCTGTCGATTGGACCGTGAGGGGGTATCAGCCCCCCAGCGCGTCCTCGAGGAAGGCGGCAAGCTGCGCCATGTGCTTGGACATCAGGCCTGTGGCAGGCGATGCCGCGGCCGGGCGACCGGTGTAGCGCACCCGCTGGTACTTGGCGTCGATATGGGCAAGCACCCATTCGAGATAGGGGTCGATGAACGACCATGCGCCCATGTTCTTCGGCTCTTCCTGGCACCAGACCATCTCCGCGTGCCGGAAGCGGCTGAGCTCGTTGATGAGAGCTTTCGCCGGGAATGGATAGAGCTGCTCGACGCGCAACAGGTAGATGTCGTCGCTGCCGCGCTTCTCGCGCTCTTCGAGAAGATCGTAATAGACCTTGCCCGAGCACATCACGACGCGGCGGATCTTCGAATCCTTCTGCAGCTTGATCGGGCCGTCCTTCATCACCTCGGCATCGTCCCAGAGCAGGCGGTGGAAGGAGCTATCTCCGGCCATGTCGGAAAGGCTGGAAACCGCGCGCTTGTGGCGCAGCAGCGACTTCGGCGTCATCAGGATCAGCGGCTTGCGGAAATCGCGTTTCACCTGGCGGCGCAGGATATGGAAATAGTTCGCCGGCGTCGTCACATTGGCGACCTGCATGTTGTCTTCGGCGCAAAGTTGCAGGTAGCGCTCGAGGCGGGCGGACGAATGCTCCGGTCCCTGCCCCTCATAGCCGTGCGGCAGCAAGCAGACGAGACCGGACATGCGCAGCCACTTGCGTTCGCCCGACGAAATGAACTGGTCGAAAACCACTTGGGCGCCATTGGCGAAGTCGCCGAACTGGGCTTCCCACAGCGTCAGTGCGTTCGGACGAGCGAGCGAATAGCCGTACTCGAAGCCGAGCACCGCCTCTTCCGAGAGCATCGAGTTGATGACTTCGTAGCGCGCCTGCGTCGGCGACAGGTTGGCGAGCGGGATGTAGCGCTCTTCGGTCTCCTGGTCGTAGAGGACCGAATGGCGCTGCGAGAAGGTGCCGCGTTCGCAGTCCTGACCCGACAAACGGATCTTCGTGCCCTCGGTCACGAGTGTGCCGAAGGCCAGTGCTTCCGCCATGGCCCAGTCAATACCCTCTCCGGACTGGATCATGTTGGCGCGGTTTTCCATGAAACGCTGGATGGTGCGATGCGCGTTGAAACCAGCCGGGATCTCGGAAATCTTGCGGCCGATCTCCTTCAGTTGCTTCATCGGCACCGAGGTCTTGCCGCGGCGCTGCTCATCCTGGTTGTCGGCGGTGCGCAGACCCGACCAGACGCCGTCGAGCCAGTCGGCCTTGTTCGGCTTGTAGGACTGACCTATCTCGAATTCCTGCTCGAGATGAGCGCGCCAGTCGGCCTTCATCTTCTCGACTTCGCCTTCGGTGATCAGGCCTTCGGCGATCAGGCGCGCGGAATAAAGCTGGACCACCGTCTTGTGCGCGCGGATCGCGCGGTACATTTTCGGCTGCGTGAATGCCGGCTCGTCGCCCTCGTTATGGCCGAAGCGACGATAGCAGAACATGTCGATGACGACCGGCTTGTGGAACTTCATCCGGAACTCGGTCGCGACCTTAGCGGCGTAGACGACGGCTTCCGGATCGTCGCCGTTCACGTGGAAGATCGGCGCCTCGATCATCTTGGCGACGTCCGACGGATAGGGCGAAGAGCGCGAGAAGGCCGGATTGGTGGTGAAGCCGATCTGGTTGTTGATGATGAAATGCACGGTGCCGGCAACGCGATGGCCGCGCAGGCCGGAAAGGCCGAGGATTTCGGCAACGACGCCCTGCCCTGCGAAGGCGGCATCGCCATGCAGCAGCAACGGCATGACCTTGACGCGCTCGCGCAGCGGGATGATGTCGCCTTCGAAGACGGTGGCGATCTGGTCCTGCTTGGCACGCGCCTTGCCCATGACCACCGGGTTGACGATCTCGAGATGCGACGGGTTAGCCGTGAGCGAAAGGTGCACCTTGTTACCATCGAATTCGCGGTCGGACGAGGCACCGAGATGGTACTTCACGTCGCCCGAACCTTCGACGTCGTCGGGCGCATAGGAGCCGCCCTTGAACTCGTGGAAAATGGCCCGGTGCGGCTTGGCCATGACCTGGGAGAGAACGTTCAGGCGGCCGCGATGCGCCATGCCGAGAACGATTTCCTTGAGGCCGAGCTGGCCGCCGCGCTTGATGATCTGCTCGAGCGCCGGGATCAGCGATTCACCACCGTCGACGCCGAAGCGCTTCGTGCCCTTGTACTTGACGTCGATGAACTGTTCGAAGCCCTCGGCCTCGATGAGCTTCTGCAGGATGGCGCGCTTGCCCGCCGGGGTGAATTCGACGCCCTTGTCCGGCCCCTCGATGCGCTCCTGGATCCAGGCCTTCTCTTCCGGGTTGGACATGTGCATGAACTCGACGCCCATCGTCGAGCAATAGGTCCGTTCGAGAATTTCGACCATCTCGCGCACGGTCGCATATTCGAGGCCGAGCACGTTGTCGATGAAGATCTTGCGGTCGTAATCCTTCTCCTCGAAACCGTAAGTCTTCGGCGACAGCTCGTCGTAGTCCTCGACGGGATCGGCGAGACCCAGCGGGTCGAGCTTCGCATGCAGGTGGCCGCGCATGCGGTATGCGCGGATCATCATGATGGCCCGGACGGAATCGCGGGTCGACTGATGGACCTCGGCCTCACTCACCGGAACGCCGGCAACGGCGGCCGCTTCCTCGACCTTCGCCTTGACCTTTTTCTCGACGATCTTCTCGACCGTGCCCCAGTCGCCATCGAGCGCCGAAACGAGTTCACCATTGGCGGCGATCGGCCAATTGCTCTGCTTCCAGGAGGCGCCCTTTGCCGCCTTCACCACATCTTCGGGCCGATCGGCAAGCGTCTTGAAGAAGGCCTGCCATTCGGCGGAAACGGCAGACGGATCCGATTCGTAGCGTGCGTAGAGCTGCTCGATATAGGCGGCATTGGCGCCGTCCAAAAACGAAGTGAGCTGAAATTGCTCGTTGGCCTCTTGCCTTGTCATGGTCTCTCGCGGACTTGGGTCCGCCTCCTGACTTGAAGTTTGGGATGCCGGATTGTCCCGGCCGTTCATCATGCCTCGTGCCGGAATCGGGATGATCGGACGATCAGGAGACGTCCCGACCCTGGCTTATGTCGGCCGGAGCGGAGTGCCGGACGCGAATTGCCGCCTCAGCACCCGCTCCGATGCATTCATCTTTGCATCGTTCAAGGTCCCGATGGGGCGGCTTCACATGTCGCCCAATCGGATCGTGTTCGTCAGCCCTTCAACACTTCGACCAGCGTCTTGCCGAGACGTGCCGGCGACGGCGAGACACGGATGCCTGCCGATTCCATCGCCGCGATCTTGTCTTCCGCGCCGCCTTTGCCGCCGGAGATCACGGCGCCGGCATGGCCCATGGTGCGGCCGGGAGGAGCCGTACGGCCGGCGATGAAGCCGACCATCGGCTTCTTGCGGCCGCGCTTAGCCTCGTCTTTCAGGAACTGCGCCGCGTCCTCCTCGGCCGAGCCGCCGATCTCCCCGATCATGATGATCGACTTCGTCTCGTCGTCGGCGAGGAACATCTCGAGCACGTCGATGAACTCGGTGCCCTTGACCGGGTCGCCGCCGATGCCGACGGCGGTCGTCTGGCCGAGGCCCTCGTTGGTCGTCTGGAACACCGCCTCATAGGTGAGCGTACCGGAGCGCGAAAGCACGCCGACCGAGCCCTTGCGGAAGATGTTGCCGGGCATGATGCCGATCTTGCATTCGTCAGGGGTGAGGACGCCCGGGCAGTTGGGGCCAATGAGGCGCGAGGACGACTTTTCGAGACGTGCCTTGACCTTGACCATGTCGGCAACGGGAATGCCCTCGGTGATGCAGACGATCAGCGGGATTTCCGCATCGATCGCCTCGATGATCGCCGCGGCAGCACCTGCCGGCGGGACATAGATGACCGATGCATTGGCGCCGGTGGCTTCGCGGCCTTCGGCCACCGTCGCGAAGATCGGGAGCTGTTCGCCCTTGGAACCGGTCCAGGTCTCGCCGCCCTTCTTCGGGTGGATGCCACCGACCATCTTGGTGCCATTGTAGGCGAGCGCCTGTTCGGTATGGAAGGTGCCGGTCTTGCCGGTCAGGCCCTGGACGAGAACCTTGGTGTCTTTGTTGATCAGGATGGACATGAAACCTCAGGCTCCCTTCACGGCTGCAACGATCTTCTGGGCGGCGTCGTCCAGATCATCGGCGGAGATGACGTTGAGGCCCGATTCATTAATGATCTTCTTGCCGAGTTCGACATTGGTGCCTTCGAGGCGCACGACCAGCGGCACCTTCAGGCCGACTTCCTTGACCGCGGCCAGCACGCCCTCGGCAATGACATCGCACTTCATGATGCCGCCGAAGATGTTGACCAGGATGCCCTTTACCGCCGGATCGGCCGTGATGATCTTGAAGGCGTGCGTCACTTTCTCCTTGGAAGCGCCGCCGCCGACATCGAGGAAGTTCGCGGGCTCGGCCCCATAGAGCTTGATGATGTCCATGGTCGCCATGGCGAGGCCGGCGCCGTTGACCATGCAGCCGATATTGCCGTCGAGCGCCACATAGGCGAGGTCATATTTGGAAGCCTCGATTTCCTTTTCGTCCTCTTCCGTCTTGTCGCGCAGCGCGACGACGTCCTCATGGCGAAAGAGGGCATTGCCGTCGAAGGAGACCTTAGCGTCGAGCACGCGCAGGCGGCCGTTCTTCATGACGATCAGCGGATTGACCTCGAGCAGGCTCATGTCCTTCTCGACGAAGGCCTTATAGAGGATCGGGAAGAGCTTTTCGGCGTCGGCGCGGGCTTCGCCTTCGAGCTTCAGCGCCTCGGCAAGCGTCTTCAGGTTCTCGGCCGTGACACCCGTCTCCGGATTGATCGCCACGGTGACGATCTTTTCCGGCGTGTGCTCGGCAACCGCTTCGATGTCCATGCCGCCTTCGGTCGAGACGACAAAGGCGACGCGGCCGACGGAGCGGTCGACGAGGATCGAGAGATAGAGTTCGCGCTCGATGTCGGCGCCGTCCTCGATATAGAGGCGGTTGACCTGCTTGCCGGCCGGGCCGGTCTGCTTCGTCACCAGCGTGTTTCCAAGCATCTCCTTGGCATTGGCGACGACCTCTTCGACCGACTTCGCCAGGCGCACGCCGCCCTTGGCGTCGGGTCCGAGTTCCTTGAACTTGCCCTTGCCGCGGCCACCGGCATGGATCTGGCTCTTCACGACGTAGAGCGGTCCCGGCAGCTTGCTCGCGGCCGCTTGCGCCTCGTCCGCGGAGAAGATCGCGACACCTTCGGCGACCGGCGCGCCATAGCTCTTCAAGAGAGCCTTGGCCTGGTATTCATGAATGTTCATGGGTTCTTTCCTGTCTGATAGGCCGGACGGCGGTTACTTCAGGCTGGGGGCGATTTCGATGCAGGCTTCGCAAAGGCCGGCGACCGCCGCGACCGATTTGTCGAAGGCTTCCCTCTCGCCCTTGTTGAGGTCGATCTCGATGATGCGCTCGACGCCGCCGGCACCGATGACGGTCGGAACGCCGACATACATGTCCTTGACGCCGTACTGGCCGGAAAGGTGGGCCGCACAGGGAAGCACGCGCTTCTTGTCCTTGAGGTAGGCTTCGGCCATCTCGATCGCGGAAGCGGCCGGCGCGTAATAGGCCGAACCGGTCTTCAGGAGGCCAACGATTTCCGCGCCGCCGTCACGGGTCCGCTGAATGATCTGCTCGAGCTTCTCCTTGGTGGTCCAGCCCATCTGCACGAGGTCGGGCAGCGGAATGCCGGCGACCGTCGAGTAGCGCGCGAGCGGCACCATCGTGTCGCCATGGCCGCCGAGCACGAAGGCCGTGACGTCCTTTACCGAAACGTTGAATTCCTGGCTGAGGAAGAGGCGGAAGCGCGACGAGTCGAGTACGCCGGCCATGCCGACGACCTTGTTCTTCGGCAGGCCGGAGAATTTCTGCAACGCCCAGACCATGGCGTCGAGCGGGTTGGTGATGCAGATGACAAAGGCGTTCGGAGCGTATTTCTTGATGCCGGCGCCGACCTGTTCCATCACTTTCAGGTTGATGCCGAGCAGGTCGTCGCGGCTCATGCCGGGCTTGCGCGGCACGCCGGCGGTCACGATGCAGACATCGGCGCCCTCGATCGCCGCATAGTCGCTGGCGCCGGTGAGCGATGAGTCGAAACCCTCGACCGGCGACGACTGGGCGATGTCGAGGCCCTTACCCTGCGGGATGCCGTCGGCGATGTCGAAGAGGACGATGTCGCCCAATTCCTTGAGGCCGGCGAGATGCGCCAGCGTGCCACCAATCATCCCTGAACCAATAAGTGCGATCTTGTTGCGCGCCATGAAAGTGCTTCCCTTGTGATCCATGATCGAGGCCTGAAACGCGGCAAACGCCAAACCTTCGGGAGAAAGCCCTTAAACGGCAAATGGTGAAATATCAATCGATACTTTTGAGTGGAGCAAATTCAATCGGTTAAACCATAAAGTTCTTACGTAAACGTAAGACTTCTCGCCACTATTCTGTCACCGGGCAGTAAGGTTTCCCGGATGTTGGGCAGCATATTCCGCGCTCTGCATCTCGATAAGGCGGGAGACGGTCCGGTCGAACTCGAAGCCCTCCGTACCCTTTTTGGCAGTCAGGAGGTGCTGCGGTTCGGCGACGGCCGAGGCAAAGAGACGGGCGCCCTGGTCGTAAAGCGCGTCGACGAGAATGATGAACCGCTTCGTCTCGTTGCGTAAGTGCGGCCCGAGATGCGGAACGTGGTCGAGGAAGATCGTATTGTACCGCGAGAGGATCGCGAGGTAGTCGGCTGCACCGAGCGGCTCTGCGCAGAGGTCGGCGAAGGTGAAGCGGGCGCTGCTCCCCGCGGCTGCCGGCACATGGATCTTCCGGCCCTTGCGGCCGATCTCGGCTGAAGCGACCGGCGCGCCGCCGGTCTCGACATACCAGGCCCGGTCCATGGCCGCCTCCGTTTCCGGTCCGAGCGGCGCCAGCCAGACGGGATGCCCGTCCGTCTTGTTGAGGCGGTAGTCCGTTTCCGTATCGAGGGAGATGATCTCGGCATTCGCCTTCAGAAGGTCGATGAAGGGAAGAAAGAGGCCGCGATTGAGGCCATCGCGATAGAGGTCGTCGGGCTCCACGTTGGAGGTCGCGACGAGCACGCAACCCTTGGCGAACAGCTCACCGAAAAGGCGGGCGAGGATCATGGCGTCGGCAATATCGGTGACAGAAAATTCATCGAAGCACAGAAGCCGCGCCTCTCCGAAGAGCTCCGCGGCAACCGGAGGGATAGGATCCGCCTGCTTCGTCTCGCCGTTCTTGAGCTTCTGGCGGTGTTTATAGATGCGCTCGTGCACATCCGCCATGAATTCATGGAAATGGGCGCGGCGCTTGCGCGCAATCGGCACCGCGTCGAAGAACATGTCCATCAGCATGGTCTTGCCGCGGCCCACACCTCCGTGGATGTAGAGCCCCCTGACCGGCGGGTGGTCTTTCTTGCGCGCCGCAAAGAGCCAGCCGAGGGCATTGGCCTTGCGCGACGGGCGGCTGGCGAGCAGCTCCGCCGTCAGATGGTCCAGGCGCCTTGCGATCGCGCTCTGGGCGGAATCGCGCTGGCGCTGGCCGGCCGCTACGAGTGTTTCAAGCTTGTGAAGAATGCTGTCGTCAGGATTGAGCACGGTGCATCCATGGGGCAGGAGCCGTTAGCTGCAGCACACACGTCTCCTCGAGCGAAGAAAGACCGCTGCAATAGTTTGAGCCGCTGCATGGTCTATCGGCTCCGGTCGAAGGCACCATGCGAAGAGGCGAGATGCTGCTGCGGCCGCTCCGGCTGCAGACCGCTGTCGACGGCGGCCTGCACGAGGCGGCCGCGATCGTCTTAGCGGCTGAGGCTGACCGGCTGACCGCTATTGGTCGAACCGTCGAAGCGCGTATCGGCGGTCTTGTAGAGGCGCGCGATCGCACTGCCGTTCCGGTCCTTGAGCACGACCTGCTTGCCAGACACTTCCCAGGACCCCATCGTCGTCAACTCGCCAGCGCAGCCGCGCGTGCCGCCACGGGAGCCACTTCCAAGGTTGGTCAGCGTCAGGAACATGTCGCAGGAACTGCCAGCGCTCGAGACCCGCCAGCTTCCGACCATCGATTCCTTCGTCACGTCGAGGGCGTTGGTCGCTTCCGCGACGTCCGTACCGCCCGGTGCGCCGGCCGCAGCGCCACTGGGCGCGGCGGGGAACTGCGCCGTACTCGTCGATGGATCGGGCAGCTGACTCGATGAGACCGACGGCACCGGCTGCGCTTGCAGGGGAGCGGGAGCGGGAGAAATGTCCTGAGAGCCGAAGCCACCAAAGGATCTCTGGCATCCGGCCAGCGCGAGCACAATAACAAGCCCCGCCGCCGCATGAAAAACCCGCATATCCTCACCCCCGTTATTGTTCACGCTCATGATGCAACGCGATAATAAAGGCCGAATTACAGCAAATCCACCTGTCAAATCAAGGCGACGCATTTCTGCCGAGGCTGTTGCACGGGGGAAACGCTCCCAAGCTGGGTCAATGTTCGACGCCGAGATAGGCGCGCTCGCCCCAGAGCGCTTCGACCGTTCTGTTTCGGCCGCAGCTGCTACGGTGATACCAGTATCGCAGCGGATTTCGCGCCGCGAAGTCCTGATGATGATCTTCGGCCGGCCAGAACTTTGCACCTCCCTCCACGGGCGTGACGATCGGCCGGCCGAGTTCCGCCTCGGCCTTGATCGTCTCGGCCTTCGCATCCATCGCCTGGGCATCATTCAGCGCGTAGATTGCCGTCGTATAGGCAAAGCCGCGATCGCAGAACTGCCCTCCGGCATCCGTCGGGTCGGTGGAGCGGAGCAGAATGTTGACGAGCTCGGCATAGGAGACCCTGGCGGGATCGAATTTGATGCGAACCACTTCGCGGTGTCCGCCCCGCGCATAGGTCTTGTAGGTCGGTTTCGCGCTTCTACCGCCGGCATAGCCGGAGATCGTCTCGATAACGCCGGGCACCGCATCGAAATCGGACTCCACGCACCAGAAGCAGCCTCCGGCGAATACCGCATATTGCGGCTCGGCCGCCCGCGCCGGCATGTGCAGCAGAGATAAAGCGGCCAAGCCGACAAGCGGGCGAAGCATTGGCGATCTCCTCCGCGTTATACCTATGCGTCTCGCCGCGGCTTTCAAAATCACATAGCAACACGTCGATATGAGAGCCGTGATGATGCAAAACGGCGGGCCACTGCAGGGTGGCTCGCCGCTCGATTGGCAGATCGGATTTGAATTCCGGCGGTCAGAACCGCCGCTCGACCAGCATCTTCTTGATTTCGCCGATGGCCTTCGCCGGATTCAGGCCCTTGGGACAGGCCTGGGCGCAGTTCATGATCGTGTGACAGCGGTAGAGGCGGAACGGATCCTCGAGATTGTCGAGCCGCTCACCGGTCGCCTCGTCTCTCGAATCGATGAGCCAGCGATAGGCCTGCAAGAGAACGGCCGGGCCAAGATAGCGATCGCCGTTCCACCAATAGCTCGGGCAGGAGGTCGAGCAGCAGGCGCAGAGGATGCACTCATAGAGCCCGTCGAGCTTGGCGCGATCCTCATGGCTCTGTCGCCATTCCTTGGCCGGGGTCGGCGAGACCGTCTTCAGCCAGGGCTCGATGGAGCGGTGCTGGGCATAGAAATTGGTGAGGTCCGGCACCAGGTCCTTGACAACCGGCATATGCGGCAGCGGATAGACCTTCACTGCACCATTGACCTCGTCCATGCCCTTGGTGCAGGCAAGCGTGTTGGTGCCGTCGATGTTCATCGCGCAGGAGCCGCAGATGCCCTCGCGACAGGAGCGACGCAAGGTCAGCGTCGGATCGATCTTGTTCTTGATGTAGAGCAGGCCGTCGAGCACCATCGGCCCACAATCGTCGACATCGATGTAATAGGTATCGATCCGCGGATTCTTGCCGTCATCCGGGTTCCAGCGATAGACCCGGTATTCGCGAAGATTGGTCGCGCCGACGGGCTTTGGCCAGACCCGGCCTTCGCTGATCTGCGAGTTTTTGGGAAGAGCGAGTTCAACCATATGCCTTAATCCTCGAGATCAGTAGACGCGCGCCTTCGGCTCGATCTTCTTCGGATCGATACCGTCAGCGATGAGCTCGGTGTGGACCGGGCGGTATTCGAGCCGGACGTCTCCCGCTTCACTGACCCAGGCGAGCGTGTGCTTGCGCCAATTGAGGTCGTCGCGTCCGCCGAGAGGGCCGTCCTTGTAATCCTCGCGCGCATGCGCGCCACGACTTTCCTTGCGGGCTTCCGCGCCGTAGACCGTGGTGATGGCGTTGGCCATCAGGTTTTCGAGTTCCAGCGTCTCGACGAGGTCGGAGTTCCAGATCTTCGAACGGTCGGTGACCTTGACATCCGGCAGCTCCTTCCAGATCGCGGACAGACGCCGGCAACCGGATTCGAGCGATTCCTGCGTGCGGAACACGGCCGCGTCTTCCTGCATGGCGCGCTGCATCTTGTCGCGCAGCACCGCCGTCGGCGTGCCGCCATTGGCGAAGCGCAGCCGGTCGAAGCGGTCCATGATCCGCTCGCAGGCGGTCTCGTCGACCCCGGGCACCGACTCGTTGCGATCGATGATCTGCCCGGCACGGATCGCCGCCGCTCGGCCGAAGACGACGAGGTCGATCAGCGAGTTCGAGCCGAGGCGGTTGGCGCCATGCACCGAGGCGCAGCCGGCCTCGCCGACCGCCATCAAGCCGGGCGCGATGCGCTCGGGATTCTGGCCGTCGGCGTTGAGGACCTCGCCCCAATAATTGGTCGGGATGCCGCCCATGTTGTAGTGCACCGTCGGCAGCACCGGGATCGGCTCGCGGGTAACGTCGACGCCAGCGAAGATCTTCGCCGATTCGGAGATGCCCGGCAGGCGTTCGTGCAGCACCTTCGGATCGAGATGATCGAGGTGCAGAAAGATGTGGTCCTTGTTCTTGCCGACGCCGCGGCCCTCGCGGATCTCCATCGTCATGCAGCGTGAAACGACGTCGCGCGAGGCGAGGTCCTTGGCGGACGGCGCATAGCGCTCCATGAAGCGCTCGCCCTCGGAGTTGACGAGGTAGCCGCCCTCGCCGCGCGCGCCTTCGGTGATGAGACAGCCCGCACCATAGATTCCGGTCGGGTGGAACTGCACGAATTCCATGTCCTGCAGAGGCAGGCCGGCGCGTGCGATCATGCCGCCGCCGTCGCCGGTGCAGGTGTGGGCCGAGGTCGCCGAGAAATAGGCGCGGCCGTAGCCGCCGGTCGCGAGCACCACAATTTTGGCGGCGAAGCGGTGGATCGTCCCGTCATCGAGGTTCCAGGCGACGACGCCGGTGCAGCGGCCGTCGTCCGACATGATCAGGTCGATCGCGAAATATTCGATGAAGAATTCGGCGTTGTTCCTGAGCGACTGGCCGTAGAGCGTGTGCAGGATCGCATGACCAGTGCGGTCGGCCGCCGCGCAAGTGCGCTGCACCGGCGGGCCCTCGCCGTAGTTCTGCATGTGACCGCCGAAGGGTCGCTGATAGATCTTGCCTTCCTCGTTGCGCGAGAAGGGCACGCCGTAATGCTCGAGCTCATAGACCGCCTTCGGCGCTTCCATGGCGAGATATTGCATGGCATCGACGTCGCCGAGCCAGTCGGAGCCCTTGACCGTGTCGTAGAGGTGCCATTGCCAACTGTCGGGCGTCATGTTCTGCAGCGAGGCGGCGATGCCTCCCTGGGCTGCGACCGTGTGCGAGCGGGTGGGGAAGACTTTGGTGACGCAGGCGGTCTTGAGGCCCTGCTCGGCCATGCCGAGGGTCGCGCGCAAGCCAGCACCGCCGGCGCCGACGACAACGACGTCGAAGGCGTGATCGACATATTGGTAGGCCTTGCCGTTTGCAGCGGGTGAACTGATCGATGCCATGACGAAACTAACCTGCAAAAGCGATCTTCAGGATGGCGAAAAGACAGAGCCCGCCGATCGCGATCGCAAAGAACGTGTTGAGGATGAGAAGCGCGATCTTGGCGCCTTCCGCGTGAACGTAGTCCTCGATGATCACCTGCATGCCGATCCGCATGTGGGTGAGCGCGGACGTCACCACGAGGGCCATGATGACGGCGACGAAGGGGTTCGAGAGCGCCGCGACGATTTCCGCATGCGGCGCGCCAGCATAGCGGGCCACGAAAAAGACGAAGAAGATGAGGAGCGGAAGATTGGCGACGGCGGTCAGCCGCTGGCGCCAGAAGTGCTCCGTGCCTTCCTTGGCGGAACCGAGCCCGCGAACCTTGCCGAGGGGTGTGCGCATATCCATTGTGACCCCCTCAACGCGCCAGAAAACCGATGATCCAGATGACGAGCGTCAGCGTCACCGAGCCGATGAGCGTCGCCTTGGCCATCTTGGTGGCGAAGTGCTTTTCGTAACCGTAGCCGAGGTCCCAGACGAGGTGGCGGATGCCCCCCAGCATGTGATGCATGAGCACCCAGGTGTAGCCGAAGAGGACGATTTTGCCGATCAGCGTTCCGAACAACCAGTTCACCCAATCATAATAGGCCGCACCCGAAGCGGCGGCGATCAGCCACCAGACAACCAGGACCGTGCCGAAATAGAGCGCGCCGCCGGTGATGCGGTGCATGATCGACATCACCATGGTGGGGATCGGCTTGTAAATTTGAAGATGCGGCGAGAGCGGCCGGCTTCTTGTGACATCCGTCATCGGAACCTCACGAAATGACCGGATAAATGACCGAAACTTGATTTTATTTATCCGGTTCCGCACCCGATTGTGCGCAATTCAGTCCTTCGGACCTTTAATCACCATATTGCTTAACGACAAGTATGCTTGCAGTGCAAAATAAATAAAATCGATTAGACGAAAAGCGGCATTTTGCTGTCTGGCGAAGACATGCCACCTGTTAAGGACGAAGGCGGAAAAAGCCAATCAAATCCGTGACATTTGCCCGCGAATGCCGCAGGATGCGGGTTAACATTTCGTTAACCGCGACCGGGGCGAGGACAGGAATGAATTTGTTGCAAGCATTCCATGCGACCAAAGTGCTAGTGCTCGCCTGCGCGCTTGCCATGCCGGCCGGTCTGCCGGCGGCGGCGGACGACGGCTTGGCCGGAGTCCAGACGCAGGTGCGCCATATTCGTTCCAAGCACCGGCCGCCTGGTCATGCATTTCGCAAGAACGACAATCATCATCGCTTCTTTGCCGGTGATCGGCGCCATCGCTCGGTCACCACCGCTATCGACGGCTTTTCGTCGACCGGCTCCCGGGATTTGTTCAGCGTCCGCACCAAGACCCGGCACGTCCGGCTGCAGGACCGGCGGCATCATTTCGCGCGCCGTGACCGGAAGGGCTTTCCCCGCGTCATCGTCATCGGCGGCGGCTATGCGCCCATCTATGGCAGCTATGACGCGGACCTGCCGTCGGTGATCCCGGGCATTGGAACCTATGCCGGCGATCTTTCCGCCTATGAGGAGGTAGGCAACGGCATCTATTTCCGCCGCACCCTCGATTATCGCTATGTTGCCGAGAACGACTTTTATGACTTTTATGACTCTCCCCCGATGAAGCGCGCCAAGATAATCTTTGTGACGCCGAAAACGAATGCCAGCGCCTGCTCCTTCGAGGCCGGCGTATGCGTCATCCGGCCTTGAAGGCCGTCAGTCGCCTTCGGCACCGAACCGCCAGACCGTCGTCCGCTTCACCTCGCTGTCCTCGAGCGCCCGCGTCACCGGCACCTCGTAAGTCGCAAGCGCCGTCATCATCTCGCGTGGGCAATAGCTTCGGCCCGGATCGCCAACGAGGACGAGGGCGCCGGCTCGAAGAAGCGCGCCGAACCAGGGGCGGAGGCGATCGGCAAATTCCTGGTCGTAGAAAACGTCGCCGGCGAGATAGACGTCGGCGTGCCGCTGCCGGCCGATGATATCCTCGCCGAGGAAAGTCACGGAGACGCCGTTCGCCTCCGCATTGAGCCTGACCGCCGTCTCGGCCCAGGGGTCGATGTCGGCGGCAATGACGTCTAGCGCGCCGGCCATCTTGGCGGCGATCGCGACGAGTCCGGAGCCGGAGGCGAAATCGACGACGCGACGCTCTCGCACCGTTTCAGGATGATCGAGCACATATCGTGCGAGCCCCTGCCCGCCCGCCCAGGCGAAGGCCCAGAAGGGCGGCGGCAGTCCGATCTCCTCCAGTTCCTCCTCGGTCTTAAGCCAGAGCTCATGCGCTTCGCTCGCCAGATGCAACCGGATTTCCGGAACGTGCGGCGGCGAGAGAATGCCGGTATTGGCGCGGATGAAGCTTTCGGGATCGGTTTTCACGATTACCGCGGCGGATCGTCGAGCCCGCCCATGCGGCAGACCTCAGTCCACTCGTCCTCGGTCACCGGTTGGACGGAAAGGCGCATTGAGGTCACCAGCGACATTTTGGCAAGCTTTGGATTTTCCTTGATCTCCTTCAAGGAGACCGGTCGTGGCATGTCCATCACGGCGCGAATGTCCACGCAGTCCCAGCGCGCATCGCCCTCCGCCGTCGAATCCGGATGCGAAAGGGCGCAGACCTCGGTAATGCCGACAATCTCCAACCCCTCGTTCGAGTGATAGAAGAAACCCTTGTCGCCGATCTGCATCGCCCGCATGTTGTTGCGCGCCTGATAGTTGCGCACGCCGGTCCATTCGGTGCCCGCCTCGCCGGCATCCTTCTGCATCTGCCACGACCACTTGTGCGGTTCGGACTTGTAGAGCCAATACGCCATCGCGCCTCACGCCTCCGGATTGTTGAAGACCCAGTTGTAGGCCTTGATCTCGACAGCCGAGAAAAGGCCTGCCTTGGCATAAGGGTCGGCATCGGCTATCGCTCTCGCCTCTTCGATAGTTTCGGCCTTCACGATTATCAGGCTACCCGTCGGCTTGCCGTCCTCACCGAGGAAGGGTCCGGCGATCTTGAGGATGCCCCTGGCGTTGAGATCCGCGAGATAGGCAAGGTGGTCCGGCCGGGTGTCGAGCCGCAATTGCAGGCCCCCCGGCTTGTCGGTGCATAGAAGTGCGAAGAGCATTGATCCTCCTTCAAGACTGCCACAGCGGCCTGCGCTCCGAAGCGCGGCGCTGTGATGGGATTATTCCTGGGTGATTGGCCGCGACATCAATCGCTCCAGGGCGGCGCTGACATCGAGCCTGCCGTCGATGATTGCCGCGACAGCTTCGGTGATCGGCATGTCGATGCCGAGATCGCTTGCCACGCGTGCCGCGACGGATGCCGCAAAAGCGCCTTCGACCAGTTCGCCGCCGCCGCTTGCGCGCCCATCCTTGCCGAGCGCAATGCCGAAACGCAGGTTGCGCGATTGATGGCTTGTCGCCGTCAGGACCAGGTCGCCGAGTCCGGAAAGGCCGCGAACCGTGTCACCCTCGCCGCCGCGTGCCGCCACGAAGCGCGACATCTCAGCAAGGCCGCGCGAGATCAGCGCCGCCCGGGCTGAATCGCCGAGCCCAGCCCCTTCGACGATGCCGCAGGCAATCGCCAGCACGTTCTTCAACGCACCGCCAAGCTGCACGCCGATGCGATCTGTCGAGGGATAGAGGCGGAACGTTGGTCCGGAAAGCGCCGCGGCGAGCTCCTTCGCCAGTGCCATTTCTGTTGCCGCGATCACCATCGCCGTCGGCAGCCCCCTGGCAATGTCGGCGGCAAAGCCGGGGCCCGAGAGAACGGCGATCCGGTGGCCCGGCAGCTCCTCGCCGAGAACGCCCGTCAGAAGCCGGCCGGTCGTCTGTTCCATGCCCTTGGCGCAGGTGACGATCGCCGCATCCGCGCCGATCGAGGCGCCGTAGGCGCGGGCGGCGGCCCGGTGCTCCTGCGACGGCATGGCGAAGAGTACGATATCCGCATCTACGAGGACGGCAAGGTCGGCCGAATAGGCAAGCCCGCCCGGAAGCGGGATGCCAGGCAGTGCCGCCTCGTTGCGACCGCTACGGCGGCATTCGGCAGCAATTTCCTCCCGCCGCGCAAGCAGCGTCACGTCCGAATCCGCCTTTGCCGCCGCAACGGCTGCGAGCGCGGTGCCGAAGGCGCCCGCGCCGATGACCACGATCTTTGGCCTCAATCCTGTCTTGCCTCTCATCACATGTCCATCATGCCTTGGCGCCGCGCCTGCCGGAGCCGATCACTGCCTGCGCTTCCGCATCGAGCGGCCAGCGCGAGCGCGGCGCGACGTCGAGGCTGTCGGCCGGCAGGCCCGCTGCCATTCGTTCGGCCCCCGCCCAGGCGATCATCGCCGCGTTGTCCGTACAAAGCTGAAGCGGCGGCGCGACGAAGCGGAAGCCGTGCTCGTCGCAGAGCCCCTGTAGCGTCGCGCGTAGCGTCTGGTTGGCAGCTACCCCACCAGCGACCACGAGAGCCGGCCCGCCGACCGCGGGATAATCCGCCTTGAACCGTTTGAGCCCTCGCCCAATGCGGTCGTTGAGCGTACGCGAGATGGCACGCTGGAAGGAGGCACAGATGTCGGCGACATCCTCATCCGTTACCGGCTCCAGCGAATGAGCCGCCTGGCGAACGGCCGTTTTGAGGCCTGAGAAGGAGAAATCGAGCCGTGCGTCGCCGACGAGCGGGCGCGGGAAATCGAAACGCTGCGGATTGCCGGCACGTGCCGCCCGCTCGACCGCCGGGCCGCCCGGATATGGCAGGCCAAGCAACTTCGCCGTCTTGTCGAACGCCTCGCCGAGGGCATCGTCGATCGTCGTGCCCCAGCGCTCATAGTCGCCGACGTCCCTCACCAGAACGAGTTGCGTGTGGCCGCCGGAGACGAGCAGCATCAGATAGGGAAACGGAAGCCCGTCCGTCAGCCGCGCCGTGAGCGCATGGCCTTCGAGATGGTTGATGGCATAGAGCGGCCTGCCGGTCGCGCGGGCAATAGCCTTGCCGGTCATCAGCCCCACGATGAGTCCGCCGATCAGACCGGGACCGCTTGTCGCAGCGATTGCGTCGATATCCTTGAGCGTCACGCCGGCGCGTAAGAGCGCTTCCTCGATAAGCGTATCCAGCGCCTCGACATGGGCGCGGGCGGCGATCTCCGGCACGACGCCCCCATAGGCGCTGTGTTCCTCCAGCTGGCTAAGCACGACATCGCCAAGAATTCGTCCGCCGCCTTGCTCGTCGCGCAGCACGACCGCAGCCGCGGTTTCGTCGCAGCTCGTCTCGATGCCAAGGATGCGCAGGGGCGTGGACATGAGGTCTACTCTATGAGTGCGGTCGCGGATTGCGGTCGCGCCGAAAGGTGGGTACACGAACATCCTACAGGGGCGTCTGTCTTTCAGGCGTGCAAGGGAAGCTGTAACGCTTTGAAGTGCTGCATGGTTTGTCCTTAAATCGACACCGATTTAAGGAACCATGCAGTAACAATGGATGACCGAGGATGCAAACGAAACCTTTCCGCATCGGCACGCGCGGCAGCCCGCTGGCGCTCGCCCAGACCCATGAAACGCGCGACCGGTTGGCCGCGGCGCATGGTCTGCCGCCCGAAATGTTCGAGGTGGTCATTCTCTCGACAAAAGGCGACCGGATTACCGACCGGCCGCTGGCGGAGATCGGCGGCAAGGGCCTCTTTACCGAAGAACTCGAGCAGCAGCTCTTGTCCGGCGAACTCGATTTCGCGGTGCATTCCTCGAAGGACATGCCGACCAGGCTGCCGGATGGCCTGACCCTCTCCGCATTCCTGCCGCGCGAGGACATTCGCGACGCTTTCATCGGCCGCACGGCAGCGAAGCTCATCGAGCTGCCTCAGGGTGCCACCGTCGGCTCGTCATCGCTTCGCCGTCAGGCGCTCATTCGCCGGCTGAGGCCCGATATCAATGTCATCACCTATCGCGGCCAGGTCGAAACGCGGCTGCGCAAGCTTGCCGAAGGCCAGGTCGACGGCACACTGCTCGCCTATGCCGGCCTCCGCCGGCTCGGCATGAGCGACGTGCCGACCGAACTGCTGGATCCGCAAGAGTTTCCACCCGCACCAGCCCAGGGCGCCATCTGCATCGAAAGTCGGATCGGCGACGCCCGCGTCAGCACACTGCTTGCCGCCATCGACGACCGTCGCACCCATGAGGCGGTTTCCTGCGAACGCGGTTTCCTGGCCACACTCGACGGCTCCTGCAAGACGCCGATCGCCGGCTACGCGGTCTCCGACGGCACGCATGTCCACTTTTCCGGCATGATCCTGACGCCGGATGGGACCACTTGCCACCGCGTGGAGACCGACGGCAAAGCGGCCGACGCGGCCGAGCTTGGACGGAAGGCCGGCGAAGACATTCGCGGCAAGGCGGGGCCGGGATTTTTCTCGAGCTGGACCTGATCGATGCGCCTGCTCGTGACCCGGCCGCGCCCCGCCGCGGAAAGAACGGCCGAGAAGCTGCAAGCGCTGGGGCATCAAGTCACTATCCTGCCGCTGATGGAAGCACAGCATCTTCCAGGCGCTGTTCGGGCGGCGCTCGACCGGTCCCCCGACGGCATTGCAGTGACGAGCGCCGAGGCGGTCCGCGTTCTCGCCGCGCTCGGCCCGGCAGTCAAGTCACATCTTGCGGCACCGCTCTTCGCCGTCGGCAAAGCGACCGCACTTGCCGCGAGCGGCATCGGCTTCACCCATATTCGCGTCGGCGGGGGGACCGGCGAGGCGCTCGCCGAGACTGTTGCCGCCGAGAGGCGCGCCGGAGCGGGAAAGCTCCTCTATCTTGCCGGTGCGCCGCGCGCGGACGGCTTCGAGCGAGCGCTCTCGGAGCGAGGGATCGATCACGTGACCGTCGAGTGCTATCGCATGGCACCCGTTTCGTACGGACGTCAAGCCCTGTTCGATCTTGTTCGACCGGGAGCTTTCGATGGGGTCCTGCTCTATTCGCGCGAGACCGCACGGCACCTTGCCGCGCTGCTCAAGGAGAGCAATCTCGACGTCACCGCTTTCTCCACGCGGTATCTTTGCATGAGCTCAGCGGTCAGGGAGGCCCTGCCCGACGACGCCGTCGTTCAGATTGCCGCCGAACCGGATGAGAATGCACTCCTGAAGCTGCTCTGAGACGGGATCTGCAAAGACAACGCCGGTTTTTCGCTTACTTGCAACGCGATATTGCCGTCATCTGATGAGAGCCATTTCACGAAAATGGGGACCGGGGACTTTCCCTCCCAGGCTTACCTGACTAGGTTTGACTGAAAGCCGAGAGCCAAGAAACGCGAAGAGGTCACTATGGTATCGGAAAAACCGCCGCGCCGTTCGAAAGGCGAGAAGGAACCGCTGACGATCGACCTTGAGGCGGAAAGGACGGTGGCAGAGGAGACGGAGGCCGTGGCCAGTCAGGATGCGGCCACCGACGAGCCGGTGGAGATTTCCGGGAGCGAGACACTCAGCGAGGCCCAACAGGAACAGGCCGGGCGCAACGGCGATAGGGAGGAGGCACGGATCGAGGACGCCGCCGCCGCCTTCGACGAGGAACCGCCGCACCTGAGCAAGGGTGCCATGCCCGAGCCGAAAAGCAAGGCGGCAACGTTTTCCGGTGCGCTTGCCGCCGGCATCCTTGGCGGGCTGATCGCGCTCGCCGGGGCGGGCGTGCTGCAATATGCGGGCTACGTCCCCTCCGCCGGACCGCAACGGGGCAGCGGCACGGTCGAGCAGGACCTGTCGAGCGAGATTGAGGCGGTCAAGGCCGAGCTTCGGTCCCGGCCTCAGCCGGCGGCAGTAGACGTTGCGCCGTTGGAAGGCCGCCTCACCAAATTGGAGCAGAGGGTAGAGACGGCTGGCGGCGGGAGCGCGCCGCAGGTGCCTGCGCTCGAAGCCGCGATCGACAACCTGACGAAGGAGATCGCCACACTGAAGACCGAACTGGCAGACGCACGCCAGGCGGCGAATTCCGCCCGGCAAGAGTTGGCAAGCCGCATCGACCGGACGGAGCAGAAGTTGAACGAGCCGGTGAACGACATCGAGATGGCAAAGGCGGTTGCCGTCACGGCGCTGAAGACGGCGATCGATCGAGGCGGGCCGTTCCTTGCCGAACTCGACGCGCTGAAGAGCATTGCCCCGGAAAACCCGGCTGTGAAGGAACTGGCTGAGGACGCCCCAACCGGCGTCGCCACACGCGCGGAACTGCGGACAGCGTTTCCGCAGACGGCCTCCGCGATGCTCGACGCGCTTCATCGCCCCGATCCGAACGAAGGCATTTTCGACCGCCTCGTTTCGAGCGCCATGTCCGGCATTCGCGTGCGCCCGGTCGGCAGCGTCGAGGGCGACACGCCGGAGGCCGTGATCGCGCGCATCGAGGACAAGCTCAACGATGGCGATCTCAAGGGCGCCTCGCTCGAATGGGAAAACCTTCCCGAACCCGCGAAATTGGCCGGGCAGGATTTCAAGCAGAAGCTCGACCGGCGGCTTAAAATCGAAGCGTCGATCGACGCCGCCGTCTCTACGACTATGACGCGCAGCGGCACGCAAGGCTAACGGGCGAGGAAAGAAGGCAAAATGGTTCGGATACTGTTCTTCATCCTGCTCGTCCTTGCTCTCGGTCTCGGCTTTGCCTGGCTCGCGGATCGGCCTGGCGAACTCTCGCTTATCTGGGAGGGACAGCGCGTCGAAATGAGCCTGATGCGTGCCGCCTCCATGCTGATCTCGCTCCTTGCCCTGATCCTGATCGCCCTCTGGCTCATCCGGGCGATCTGGCAGTCGCCACAGACTGTTACGCGCTACTTCCGCGCCCGCAAGCATGACCGCGGCTACCAGGCGCTCTCGACGGGGCTCATCGCAGCGGGCGCCGGCGACGCCGTGCTCGCGCGCAAGATGACGGCGCGGAGCCGCAGCCTGCTTCGCGAGGATCAGGAGCCGCTCATTCACCTGCTCGAAGCGCAGACCGCGCTGATCGAAGGCAGGCACGAAGAGGCGCGCCGTAAATTCGAACGGATGGCGGAGGACCCGGAGACGCGCGAACTTGGGTTGCGCGGGCTCTATCTTGAAGCCAAGCGGCTCGGCGCCCACGAAGCTGCTCGGCAATACGCCGAACGCGCCGCCGAGAAAGCTCCGCATCTCGGCTGGGCAACGCTCGCGACCCTCGACCACCGCAGCCAGGCGGGAGAATGGGACGAAGCGATCCGCCTCCTCGACCAGAGCCGCGCCGCCAGTGTTCTCGACAAGAAGGAGGCAAACCGCAAGAAGGCAGTGCTGCTGACCGCCCGCGCCATGGGCAAGCTCGAAACGGATCCGAAATCGGCGCGAGACGATGCGCTTGCGGCGCTGAAGCTCGAGGAGCGTTTGGTCCCTGCGGCGCTGATTGCCGCCAAGGCCCTGTTCCGCGAGGACAATCTGAGAAAGGGCGCTTCGATCCTCGAGAAGATATGGAAACAGGAGCCGCACCCGGAGCTAGCGCGCCTCTATGTGCGGGCGCGCGGTGGCGATTCCGCGATCGACCGGCTGAAGCGCGCGAAGAGGCTGGAGTCGCTTCGCGGCAACAATCCGGTTTCGCTGGCGACGGTCGCCGAGGCCGCACTCGAAGCGCGCGAATTCGCCCTTGCGCGGCAAAAGGCCGAGGCCGCGGCGCGGCTCGCCCCGAGCGAAAGCATCTATATGCTGCTTGCCGATATCGAGGAGGCGGACACAGGTGACGAGGGTCGCATCCGCCACTGGATGGCGCAGGCGCTACGCAGCCCCCGCGATCCCGCATGGACTGCCGATGGGGTGATTTCACCCTTCTGGCTCCCGGTCTCGCCGATCACTGGCCGCCTGGACGCCTTCGAGTGGAAGGCGCCGCCGTCGCAGCTCCAGCCGGCCGAGGAGGGCCAGCTCGGCGCCGAGGAAGCGATCCGAAGCCTGCCGCCGCTCGCGACCGCGCAGACCGCGGCCGCCGAAACGCCGCAAATCTCCAGGCCCGAAGCAGCCTCCACCGTTCCACCGGCCGAGCAAGAGGTACGGATAACGCTGCCCCAGGGGAAGGAAGAAGCTTCGCCACCCGCGGAGAGCAAGGACGAGGCCGGCCAGGACGAGTCGACGCCGTTCTTCGGCCGGCGCCCGGACGACCCCGGCGTGCGCGAGGCGGCACCGGCTGAAAAGAACGAGGTCGCCTTCCGCCTATTCTGACGTCAGGGCGGGTATGCGGCGTTCTTTCCGCAAAACCCGGCTCTAACTTCCAACTCCAATGTTTCGACGGGCTTAAGGCACTAGGACATGTTTGAACGTTTTCGAGCCTTCCTCGAAGGGCTGACAGGTTCGGCTGCGCGGATCGAAAAGGGTGATCCGCGCGTCGCCGTAATCGGGCTTTGCTTTCAGGTGATGGAAGCGGATGGAAAGATCCGCGCTTCGGAGCGCCGAAAGATGCGAGCTCTCATCAAGGATTACTACAAGCTCGACGATGCGGCGTTGAAGGCGCTGGTCGCGGCGGGCGAAACGGCGGAGAGCGAGGCGATCGATTTTTATCATTTCACCGCCGAGATCAAGCGTCACCTTTCGGAGGGGCAGCGGGTCGAGCTCGTCGGCATGCTCTGGGAGATCGTCTATGCCGACGGCGACCGCAGCGAGATGGAAGACCACGTGATCTGGCGGATCGCCGACCTCCTTGGCGTTTCTGGACGCGACCGGGTCTTGAAACGGCAGGAAGCAGCCGCCAAGATCGAGACCAAGGAGGATGAAGAGGTGCAACAGGAAAACTGACGATGCCGCGAGAGGCCCGCGACGCCAAGAAACCCATCCTCATCATCCTGCACCAGGAGCGATCGAGCGCCGGTCGCGTCGGCCACATCCTCGAGCAGATGGGCTTCCGGCTCGATATCCGTCGCCCGGCGCTCGGCGACGACTTGCCGCCGACATTGGCGGCCCATTCCGGCACCATCATTTTCGGCGGGCCGATGAGCGCAAACGACGAGGAGGAGTTCGTTCGCCGCGAAATCGACTGGCTGTCGGTGCCGCTGAAGGAGAACAAGCCCTATCTCGGAATCTGCCTCGGCGCGCAGATGCTCGCGCGAAATCTCGGTGGCGCAGTTGCGCCCCATCATGAGGGCATCACCGAAATCGGCTGGTACCCGCTGAAAGCAACCGATGCGGGCAAGGCGCTGATGGACTGGCCGGCCATGGTCTACCATTTCCACCGCGAGGGCTTCGACCTGCCGAGGGGCGCCGAGCTGCTGGCGACGGGCGACACCTATCCCAACCAGGCGTTCCGCTATGGTGAAAATGCGTGGGGCATTCAGTTCCATGGCGAGTTGACCCGGGCGATGATGCATCGTTGGGTCGTCCACGGCGCCCACCGATTCTTGCTCCCGGGCGCCCAGATGGGCAAGGCGCATCTCGACGGCCGCATGCTCCACGACCACCCCTTGCGAACCTGGATGGAGAAATTCCTCGACCTGATCTTCTTGCGCGGGGCGGAGAATCGGAGCGCGTCGACTGGCGCATCGACCCGCAAGTCAGAACCGGAAAGCACGATGCCTAGAGTTCAGCCCCCGCACTGAGTCACCCCGTCCGATGCTCCTCCGGCACGTCGAGCGTGTCGATCCTGCGCAATTGCGGAAAGCCGATCGACCAGAGGAGCGCGACGAGCAAAGTACCGAACCCGCCGAAGACCACTGCGAATACAGCGCCGAAGCCCGATGCCATGGTGCCGGCGCGAAACTCCCCGAGCTCGTTGGACGCGCCGACGAAGACCATGTTGACGGCATTGACCCTGCCGCGCAGCTCGTCCGGGGTCCAGAGCGCGATCAAGGTTTCGCGCACATAGACCGAGATCATGTCCGCCGCCCCCATGACGACAAGTGCCGCGATCGACAGCCAGGCCGTCGTGGACAGGCCGAAGACGACAGTGGCAAGACCGAAAAGCGCGACGCCGGCGAACATGTGGAGCCCGGCCCGGTTGCGGATCGGGTGGGTGGCAAGCCAGAGGGCCATGCCGACGGCGCCGATGCCTGGAGCGGCCCGCAGGAGCCCCAGACCCCAGGGTCCGAGCACGAGGATGTCGCGCGCAAAGACCGGCATCAGCGCAACGGCGCCGCCGAGCAGCACGGCGAAAAGGTCCAGCGATATCGCCCCGAGCACGATTTTCTGGGCCTTGATGTAGCGGAAGCCGGCGGTGATCGTCTGCCAGCTCTGCGCCCCGGCGGACGAGCGTTGCGCCGGCTTCGGAACGGCAAACACCATGAGCGACGCCGCCGTGAAGAAAGAGAGACTGACCGCGTAGGGGACGGTCGGGCCAAGACCGTAGATCAAACCGCCTGCCACCGGCCCGACGATCGTCGCCGTCTGCCAGGACGTCGAGTTCCAGGCAATCGCATTCGCCAGATCCTCGGCCGGCACGAGATTGGGCGCGAGCGACTGGGCGGCGGGCGCCAGGAATGCCCGTTCGATCCCGAAGATAATCAGGATCGCATAGACCGGCCAGGGGGAAAACAGGCCGGTCACCGTCAGGATCAGCAGCGCCGCCGCGCAAGACGTACTGACCAGCATGCAAAGCCCCATGATGACGCGACGGTTGTAGCGATCGGCGACGCTGCCGGTGACGAGGATCAGCACGAGCGACGGCAGGAACTGGAAGAGGCCGATGAGCCCGAGCGCGAAGGGATCGCGGGTCAGATCGTAGATCTGCCAGCCGACCGCGACGGACATGATCTGCACGGCGAAATAGGCAAGAAAGCGCGAGAAGAAATAGCGTCGGTAGCCGACATGGCGGAAGGCGGCGAAGCGATGCTCAGCATGATCGGCCGACATGGCGGAAAGCACTCCTCGGAGGGAAATTTTGGCGGACAGTGCCGTAATACCGACGGCAGTCGATTCTGACCGATCTGATGGGACACAATCGACTGCCGGTGGTGTTAAACATGATTGGGCGGCGCCAAGCGACGTACTTGCCCGTTTAGTTCCCAATGTCTACATGTCTGTCAACGACGAATTGGAGACCGGCATGCTCGCAGTCATCGCAACCTTGAACCTCATCATCAATATCGCCTGGTTCCTGATCATCGCATCGGCCATCTTCTCCTGGCTCTACGCCTTCAACGTGATCAATGTGAACAACCAGGCGATCAACATGATCGGCCGCTCCCTCTACCAGCTGACCGAACCCCTCTATCGCCCGATCCGTCGTTTCCTGCCTGACATGGGCGGCATCGATCTGTCGCCGCTGGTCGTCCTGGTGATCCTTTATTTCATCTGGTATTTTCTGAACACGACTGTCGCTTCGGCGCTGCTCGGATAAGTGGCCAAGGCCTTTACCGCTCTCGGCGATCATGCACGCCTTACGGTGCGCCTGACGCCGAACGCAAGCCGTGACGCAATCGACGGCTTCGAGACGAGCTCCGACGGCGAGGAGCATCTTAAGGTGCGGGTGCGCGCCGTGCCGGAGAAGGGCAAGGCGAACCAAGCCCTGGTCGCGCTCATCGCCAAGGAAATCGGTGTGGCGAAGAACAGAATCTCGCTTGTTGCCGGCGACACGCAGCGCAAGAAAATCCTCCGGATCGAAGCCGACCCGGAGGAGATCGAAAAACGGCTCGCCGAGATTCGCGCACGCTGAGGAAAAATGTGTGCGCGGTCTCGTCGGCGATACTTACTTGGTTACTTTTTAGCCTTGGCGCGTTCGATCGCCTCGACGATCAGCTGCCGGGCGACGCTCGCATCCTTCCAGCCGAAGATCTTCACCCATTTGCCGGGCTCGAGGTCCTTGTAGTGCTCGAAGAAGTGCTCGATCTGCTTGAGCGTGATTTCCGGCAGGTCGGTATAGTCATGCACCTTGTCGTAGCGTTTGGTCAGGTGTCCGGACGGCACGGCAATGACCTTCTCGTCCTTGCCGGAATTGTCTTCCATCATCATCACCCCGATCGGGCGAACATTGATGACACAGCCCGGCACCAGCGGGCGCGTGTTGCAGATCAGGACATCGATCGGATCGCCGTCGTCGGAAAGCGTGTGCGGCACGAAGCCGTAATTGCCCGGATAGGTCATCGGCGTATAGAGGAAGCGGTCGACGACCAGCGTGCCCGCTTCCTTGTCCATTTCATACTTGATCGGATGCCCGCCAACGGGGACTTCCACGATCACGTTGACATCTTCCGGTGGATTCTTCCCGATGGAAATCGCGTCGATCCGCATGAGCACCTCCAGGCAAATTTGAAAAATCGCCCCGTCGGATAAAGGGAAACATGCCGCATTGCAACATGACTTTCGTCCGAGGGGTGGAATTGCCTAGGCAGTCCGCGCGGCCAAATAGAGGCACGTCGGAAGTTTTCCCGCTCAACCTGTGAGGGGGCGCTGTGCAGGGCACGCTCAGTTCCAGACGAAGCCGACCTTCTTCAGATGCTTTTCGCCGAAATCCTCCATCCCTTCAGCGACATCGTTGCCGCCGGCCGAGAGGAAGAATTGATAGGCCTGATCGCTCTCTTCCAGGCACCAGACGACGAGCCCCTCGCAACCGAGCGACCTCAAAAGGCTCCTGGCCTCGCGGAACAGGATGCGCCCGAGCCCCATGCCCTGATATTCGGGGCGGAGATAGATCTCGTAGATCTCGCCTTCCTGCGGCAGCGCCCGTGCGCGGCTCAAGCCGAGTGTCGCGTAGCCGGCTATCGTTCCGGCCACGTCGATGACGAGCAGCGTCGCCGGGCCGCGCGTCGCCTTTCGCCACCAGGTCTCATCGCGGCGGTTGACCATCCGGATCAACGGCCGGTGCGGGATTAGGCCGCCATAGGCCTGCAGCCAGGAGGCGCGATGCACAGAGGCAATCGCCGCCGCTTCATGTGGCTCTCCGGGCCTGACCTCGATCGAAACAGTCTTCATGACCTGACTCTAACCACACGACAGGGTGAACCGGAATCCCGGCACAAGCTCACGCGGTGTTAACCCACAAGCAACTTTAACGGCGTCCATCAGAAGGTTAACGTCTTTTTAACTTTGTTCGCAAGCTGGCCACGAGAGGCACACACAGCAAATATCCGGATTAAGTCCGGCCGACTGGTGAGCGCGCCAAGGCGGCGCGGTACGATCTCGCCAATTGCGGAGCCCTGGAAAAATTGATATGAGCAGCGGCCATGGAATCCAAATTCGGATGTCGCGAACAGAAGATCGTCGTGCTGCAGGACCACAAGCGTCTGCCGGCCCGCTTCTTCGCGCGCGTTTGCGGCGCGCTTACGAGCCACCTATCCTGATCGCTCGATCAGTGCCGTTTCCGGCCGCCCGCCGGCTTTCCCGTATGGACAATTCGATGGATATTTCGCCATGAGCGCACCGCGTACCCTTTATGACAAGATCTGGGACGATCACCTCGTAAACCAGCAGGAGGACGGCACCTGTCTGCTCTACATCGACCGTCACCTCGTGCACGAGGTGACGAGCCCACAGGCTTTCGAGGGGCTGCGGATGGCCGGCCGCAAGGTCCGGGCGCCGGAAAAGACGCTCGCCGTCGTCGACCATAACGTGCCGACCTCGCCGGATCGCCACCTCGGCATCAAGAACGAGGAGAGCCGCATCCAGGTCGAGGCGCTCGCCAGGAACGCCGCCGATTTCGGCGTGGAATATTATTCGGAGAACGACAAGCGCCAGGGCATCGTCCACATCGTCGGCCCCGAGCAGGGCTTCACGCTGCCGGGCATGACGATCGTCTGCGGTGACAGCCACACCTCGACGCATGGCGCCTTCGGCGCGCTGGCGCACGGCATCGGTACCTCGGAAGTCGAGCATGTTCTGGCGACGCAAACGCTGATCCAGAAGAAGGCGAAGAACATGCTGGTGCGGGTCGATGGCCAGTTGCCTCCGGGCGTCACCGCCAAGGACATCATCCTTGCCATCATCGGTGAGATCGGCACGGCCGGTGGCACCGGCCACGTCATCGAGTTCGCCGGCGAGGCGATCCGGTCGCTCTCGATGGAAGGGCGCATGACCGTCTGCAACATGACCATCGAAGGCGGCGCCCGCGCCGGTCTGATCGCGCCGGACGAGACCACTTTTGCCTATATCAAGGACCGGCCGCGCGCCCCCAAGGGCAAGGCCTGGGACATGGCGCTCGATTATTGGAAGACGCTCAACACGGACGAAGGCGCCCATTACGACCGCGTCGTCGTGCTCGACGCCGCCAACCTGCCGCCGATCGTCTCCTGGGGGTCGTCCCCGGAAGACGTCGTCTCAGTCCAAGGCGTCGTTCCGAACCCCGACGAAATTGAGGACGAGACGAAACGCGCTTCGAAGTGGCGTGCCCTCGACTATATGGGCCTGAAGCCGGGCACGAAAATCACCGACATCGCCATCGACCGCGTCTTCATCGGCTCCTGCACCAATGGCCGCATCGAGGACCTGCGTGCAGTCGCCAAGGTCGTCGAGGGCCGCAAAGTCGCCCCGACCGTCTCGGCGATGATCGTGCCGGGCTCCGGCCTGGTGAAGGAGCAGGCGGAAGCGGAAGGCCTCGACAAGATCTTCAAGGAGGCTGGCTTCGACTGGCGCGAGCCCGGCTGCTCCATGTGCCTGGCGATGAACGACGACCGGCTGAAGCCGGGCGAGCGCTGCGCCTCGACCTCGAACCGCAACTTCGAAGGCCGTCAGGGCTTCAAGGGACGTACGCACCTGGTCTCGCCCGCCATGGCCGCCGCGGCTGCTGTCGCAGGCCACTTCGTCGACATCCGCGAGTGGAAATAGGCGGATTAGGCCTTTCCCGCTCCGGGGTGCCCCTCCAGGCGTTCAGGTTTAACGCCTCCCCAATCCCTCCCCACAAGGGGGAGGGGCTTTCGCCGCTGCGCCGCTCCGTCCATTCTTCACCACTGCCCCGGCCTCACCGGCCCCGAGGACAGGAGGAAGGCGCCGCGAGTGCCGAGCCCCTCCCCCTTGTGGGCAGGGGTTGGGGAGGGCTAGTTGAGTTTCTTCCTGCTTCTCGGGAGACAAGCGGCGCTGACGGTGCGACAATGGTCGGGTTCCCTTGGTCATAGCGAAGAACTGCCATGTCCGACAAACCGGCAAAGCGCCTGATGCTGCTCCGCCACGCCAAATCGGCATGGCCGGAAGGCATTGCCGATCACCGTCGGCCCCTTGCCGGGCGCGGACGCAAGGCGGCGCCGATCATCGGCGCCTATATGGCCGAACACGGGCTCGTTCCGGATCTCGCACTCGTTTCGACGGCGCGACGGGCCCAGGAAACCTGGGAGCTCGTCGCCGAAGCCCTGCCGGCAAGCGTCGAAGTCCGCGATGCCGTCGGCATCTACGAGGTCGCCGCTCCGGCCATCCTCAAGGTCATACGCGGCGTGGAGCCGTCCGTGCGCGACCTTATGCTCGTCGGGCACAATCCGGGGCTGGCGGAACTGGCGCTGCTGTTGGCCGGAAGCGGCAAGGACCTGCCGCATCTTCGTGAGAAATTCCCAACGGCCGGGCTTGCCGTCATCGATCTCGACGTCGAGCAATGGGCGGATGTCGCCGCCGGCAGAGGCCGTCTCGCCCGCTTCGTCACGCCGCGAATGCTCATGGCCAAGTGAGGCGTCAGACGACCTTCACCGCCATTCCCGGACGCATGTGCCGGATCATCCGTCTCATCGCGGGCAGGCTGACGGCAATGCAGCCTTGCGTCGGCTCGTAACCTGGGCGGATGAGGTGGAAGAAGATCGCGGAGCCCGCCTGACGACGCCTCGACGAGATGTTCCAGTCCATGACGAGGCAGACGTCGTAGAGCCCGTCGTCGCGCATCATGCTCTCGTGGCTCGCGGCGAAGGGTGCACTGACCGGGCGATTGTAGCAGGCGTGGCTCGGGGCGTCGCACCAGAGCATGCCGCGGCGGATCGCCTTCATCGGCAACGCGGACGGCGGCAGGAGCACGCGGTCGCGACGCAAATAGCCGCCGATCAGCTTCATCGTCCCGCGGGGCGTCGCCCCGTCCCCTTCCCGCTTCAGGATGCTGATGCCGCTTCGCCCGATCGCCGCCTCGTCAGTTCTGCCGCCGAACTGCACAAGAGCCCGCTTGCGGTCTCGCGGGGCGGCTCTTACGACGATGGAACCCGATCTTACTCCCGACTTTTTCTTGCGCTTCATTCTCACAGGATAATTGCCTTGCCGTGATCTCAGCACGATGGTCCATATAGGGCCTCAACCGCCCGTCGCGCTTGCCAATAGCGGCATTTGAGATAGTTTTGAATCAGGAAGCAAACAGGAATTGCCCCATGGCGACCCGCACCATCCTCCTTGTCGACGATGACCATGACCTGCGTGAGACGCTGATAGAACAGCTTTCTCTCTACGAGGAGTTTGAGCTTCTGCAGGAGGCAACCGCCGGGAAGGGCATCCAGACGGCGCGCGCCCGCCAGGTGGATCTGCTCATCATGGATGTCGGCTTGCCGGACATGGACGGTCGCGAGGCGGTGAAGCTTCTGCGGAAGGGCGGGTTCAAGGCACCGATCATCATGCTGACCGGGCATGACACCGACTCCGACACGATCCTCGGGCTCGAGGCCGGCGCCAACGATTATGTCTCCAAGCCCTTCCGCTTCGCCGTGCTGCTTGCCCGCATCCGCGCCCAGCTTCGCCAGCACGAGCAGAGCGAGGATGCCACCTTCAGCGTCGGCCCCTATACGTTCAAGCCGAGCCAGAAGCTGCTCACCATGGAAAACGGCCAGAAGATCCGGCTGACCGAAAAGGAAGCGGCGATCATCCGCTATCTCTACCGCGCCGATCAGAAGGTCGTCACCCGCGACGTGCTGCTCGAGGAAGTCTGGGGCTACAATTCCGGCGTGACGACCCACACGCTGGAGACGCATGTCTACCGGCTGCGCCAGAAAATCGAGCGCGACCCTTCCAATGCCGAGATTTTGGTGACAGAGAACGGCGGTTACAAGATCGTCCCCTAGAGCGGGAATTCGGGAAACGCGTTCCCGGACCGCACCTTGATTAGCCGGAGTATGCCCGCTTGGCGCTCAATGACGACATTGCGCTTCTGTCCAACATCGCGCTTTTTGCCGACATTGGCGAGGACAAGCTGCGACTCATCGCCTTCGGCGCCGAGCGCCGCCGGGTCGCCAAGGGCCATGAGCTTTTCCGCGAAGGCGCGCCGGCCGACTGCGCCTACGCGGTCGCTTCCGGTCACTTTTCGCTGACGAAGGCGGATTTCGCCGGAAAACCGCAGCCGATCGGGATCGCCGGCCTCGGCGCGCTGCTCTCGGAGTTGGCGCTGATCTCCATGGTGGAACGCAAGTTCACGGCGACCGCCGAAGAGGACAGCGAAGTGATCCGTATCAACCGGCCGCTCTTCCGCCGCATGCTGGAGGAATATCCGGAGGTCACCGTGCTCGTCGAAGCCCGCATCCGCGACAATCTCCAGGCGATGATCCGCCGTGTCGAGGCGCTCGCCGGTCGTTTTGCGTAAACGGAGTCCTTCTCTGTAAGCCCCTCCCCAACCCCTCCCCACAAGGGGGAGAGGTGATTGCCAGGAGCAACACTTCAAAGCTCGAAGCGCGCAATCACCGGTACGTGGTCCGACGGGCGGTCCCAGCCGCGGGCTTCTCTCAGGATATCGACGCATGTGAGCTGCCGCGCGAGGTCGGCGGAAGACCAGATGTGATCGAGCCGGCGGCCCCGGTCGGCGGCGGCCCAATCCTTCGCCCGATAGCTCCACCAGGTATAGAGCTTTTCCGGCCCCGGCCTGTGCTGGCGCATGAGGTCGACCCAGCCACCTGCGGTCATCACCGCGGTCAGCCCCTCGGTTTCGATCGGCGTATGGCTGACGATGTTCAGCAGCTGCTTGTGCGACCAGACGTCGTGCTCGAGCGGCGCGATGTTGAGGTCTCCGACGAGGACTGACGACATGCCCACTTCGGCCTCGGCATGCAGCAGCTTCATCTCCTCGACGAAATCGAGCTTGTGGCCGAACTTCGGGTTGATCGTGCGGTCCGGCTCGTCGCCGCCGGCCGGGACATAGAAATTGTGCAACCGGATTCGTCGACCCGCGGCGTCGAAGACGACGGACAGGTGGCGCGCGTCGCCGACGCCGCAGTAATCCCGGCGATCGGTCAGTTCGGTCAGCGGCAAGCGCGATATGGTGGCGACGCCGTGATAGCCTTTCTGCCCGTGCATCTCGATATATCTGTAGCCGAGGTTCTTGAGCGGCGCCGAGGGGAACTGATCGTTCGGGCACTTGGTCTCCTGCAGGCACAGGACGTCCGGCTGCCATTCTTCGAGGAAGCGCACCACCAGAGGCATGCGCAGGCGTACGGAGTTTATGTTCCACGTGGCGATGGAAAGGGCCATTTTCGAACCTTCGAGCATTTTGCAGTCAGGTGGAATCACCTGACGTCGCACAAATGCGGCATAAACAAAGGGATAGAGCGGGAGTGCGAACGCATGTGAGCGCATTCCGCTCCAGGAAGATGTCGCCGGTCGGGGAGTCGCGTCCGGCAGCGCGGAAGCTTTTAACCAGCTCCGGCCCCTTACGGCAAGCCACGAAAAAGGCCGCCCGAAGGCGGCCCATCAAAGCTGTGGTCAGAGCTGGCGTGATCAGCCGCCGCCCCTGTTGCGCACCTCGTCATAGGGAATGCGGAAGACCTTGTCGTCCAGTTGCAACCCGGTCCTGACGTTGAAGATCATTACCGAGGTGTCCTTCTTCTGCGCGTCGGTGATCGTCCATTGCCTGAGGTTGTAGGTCTTCGGGTCGAACATCATCGTGATCGTTGAATCGCCGAAGATCGAACGGTCGCCGAGCACGATGGTGATGAGGTCGGACTCTTCCCGAACGGCGCGCACCATCCTGCTGCTGAGGTCGATCCTTTCGCTGAGCAAGAGGTTCAGCGGCGTCTTCGACAAGGGATAGATGTCCCAGGTCTTGAGCTTCATATTGCCGATGACCACCGATCTGCCGTCGGCGATCACGCGCATCGGCGAAGGGGCCTCGTAATTGAAGCGGATGCGCCCCGGCCGGCGGATATAGAACTTGCCGCCCGTCTGCTCGCCGCGCGGGCCGAACTGCACGAACTCACCCGCCATCGTCTTCACCGACGAGAAATGATCGGCGATCTTCTGGGCGACGCTCGACGCCTGTGCCGAGGCGCTTGGCGTGTTTAGCAGCGTGCCGGCCGTTCCGGCGAAAGCCGCCAGACCGCAAACGAAGAGGCGCCGCGAGATGGGCCGAACTCCGATTTCGCCGGTTTTTGTCTCTGTCATCGCAGTCTCCTTCAATTAAGGACCATTTGGAGAGCAACTGGGGCGTCTTCAAGGCGTTGCAAGAGCCCCCAATGCATCGTGATCAAATGATCGTTACCGATACGCGACGCTGCGTCAGCGGCCGGAAATCTCCGCCTCCGTGGGTACGAGAATCTCACGCTTTCCCGCGTGGTTCGCCGGTCCGATGATACCCTCCTGTTCCATGCGCTCGATCAACGAGGCTGCCCGATTATAGCCGATGCCGAGGCGACGTTGCACATAGGAGGTGGAAGCCTTGCCATCGCGCAGCACGATCGCCACGGCCTGGTCGTATGGATCCTCGGAATCGGCGAGATTGGAGGTTCCCGCCGGACCGCCCTCGCCGTCCTCGTCGTCGTCTGCGGTGATCGCATCGAGATATTGCGGCGTTCCCTGCGACTTCAGGTAGGAGACGACTTCCTCTACCTCCGTGTCTGACACGAAGGGGCCGTGCACGCGCTGGATGCGCCCGCCGCCGGCCATATAGAGCATGTCGCCCTGCCCCAGGAGCTGCTCGGCGCCCTGCTCGCCGAGGATGGTGCGGCTGTCGATCTTCGACGTCACCTGGAACGAGATGCGGGTCGGGAAGTTCGCCTTGATCGTGCCGGTAATGACGTCGACGGACGGGCGCTGCGTCGCCATGATCACGTGGATGCCGGCCGCACGGGCCATCTGCGCCAGCCGCTGCACGGCGCCTTCGATGTCCTTGCCGGCGACCATCATCAGGTCGGCCATCTCGTCGATGATGACGACGATGTAAGGCATCGGCGAAAGGTCGAATTCCTCCGTCTCGTAGATCGCCTCCCCGGTCTGGCGGTCGAAGCCGGTCTGGACGGTGCGGGTGATCGCCTCGCCTTTCAAGAGCGCCTGCTCGACGCGGCTGTTGAAGCCGTCGATGTTGCGCACGCCGATCTTCGACATCTTCTTGTAGCGTTCCTCCATTTCGCGCACCGTCCATTTGAGCGCGACGACGGCCTTCTTCGGGTCCGTCACGACCGGCGAGAGCAGGTGCGGAATGCCGTCATAGACCGAGAGTTCCAGCATTTTCGGGTCGATCATGATCAGCCGGCATTGTTCCGGGGTAAGCCGGTAGACGAGCGACAGGATCATCGTGTTGATCGCCACCGACTTGCCCGAGCCGGTGGTACCGGCGACAAGCAGGTGCGGCATCTTCGCAAGGTCGGCGATGACCGGCTCGCCGCCGATCGTCTTGCCGAGCGCCATGGCAAGCTTCGTCTTGGTCGTCTCGAAATCACGCGAGCCGATCAGCTCACGCAGATAGACCATCTCGCGCCGCTGGTTGGGCAGTTCGATGCCGATGGCGTTGCGGCCCGGCACGACGGCGACGCGGGCGGCGATCGCGCTCATCGAGCGGGCGATATCGTCGGCAAGGCCGATGACGCGGGACGACTTGATGCCGGGCGCGGGTTCGAGTTCGTAAAGCGTGACGACGGGCCCCGGCCGGACGTGGATGATCTCACCCTTGACGCCGAAATCCTCGAGCACGCCCTCGAGCATGCGGGCGTTCTGCTCCAGCGCATCGGCCGAAAGCGAAGCATCGCGTGCGACATTTTTCGGCTCTGCGAGGAAATGGATCGGCGGAAGCACGAAATCGCCCTCGTCTTCGACAAAGGAGTGCTGCGCCTCGCGCTCGATGCGTTGGCCGCCCTTCGGTCGTGGCGGCGGCGCCGAGACCCTTGATGCGGGCCCAGCCATAGCGGGCCTCGCGGGTGCCGGCCGCGGCGCCCAGTCGGCGGCGACATCATCCTCGTCGTCGTCCGGCAGGATGCCGGCGGGGCGGCGCTCGTCGATGTCGAAGGGCGGCTCGTCGTCGACGGCGATCGAGGGCCGCGTGACGATGCGGCGCTCGGCGCGATCGAGCGACGGCTCGATCCGATCGGCCGACGAGAAGGCCTTCGGACGAACCGGCTCGTTGAGCGTGCCGAACTCGTCATCGTTGAAATCATAAGGCTCGTCCGGCCGTTTTGCCGAGCGGGAAGCGCTGATGCCAAAGGCTCGGCGCAGCCGGGCTTGCGCCGTGTAGCGCATATGGGCGAGCGATCCCATCAGCAGGGTCAGCGGACCCTCGTCTTCCTCGTCCTCGAGTTCGTCGCGGATGGTGCGCGCCTTGCTCGGGGCAGGTTCCGGTGCCTGCTCCTCCTCGTCCGCTTCGCTGATGCCGATCAGCCCGGCACTGAAGACCAGCGCCCAGGCCGCCGGAGCGACGAAGAGACAAGCAAGAATGGTCGCAAAGGTACCGGTCGGAAAGGCGCCGGTGAAAAGCGCCGGAAAGCGCAGGATCATGTCGCCGAAGACGCCGCCAAGGCCATTCGGCAGCGGCCAGGTGATCGGCGCCGGCACGCAGCTGAGTGCGGCACTCGCGAGCACCGTGCCGACGAACCAAGAGCCGAATCGCTTGAGGACCCTGTCGAAGGGCTTGTTGCCGATCAGCACGAAGGCCCAGGCGACGACCGGCAGCAAGGCGACGACGCTCGCCAGGCCGAAGAACTGCATGAAGATATCGGCAAAGGCGGCGCCGCCATAGCCGAGCAGGTTGGTCGGCTCCGCCGAGGTCGCATAGGAAAAGCTCGGGTCGGCAACGTTCCAGGTCGACAGGGCGGCAATGGCGAGCGCCAGCGCACCGAGGAGGGCAAACCCCGCCAGCGACGCCAATTGGCGCCAGAGGAAGATGCTCAGCACGAACCGGTTGGAACGGCTGTCAAGCGCTGCGGTATTGCTTCTGCTCATATTGCCTGCTGCCCGTTTCGATCCGCCGGAGCGCCACGCGATTGTCGACGAAGCATGGGAACATCCGGTCGTTTGCCGTCGGAGCACGCCGCCGTCCGCTGGGATCGCGCGAGCGGGGATGCACCGGACACATTGCGTGCCATGGAAACAACCTAAGCTGAGCAGGGTTAATGCGACATTAACCATGAGCGTGTGCAGCGGCGGTCGACAAAAAAAGCCCGGATCGCGGGGACCCGGGCCAAGGGCGATCCACGAAAGCGGACCGCGACGGGACTGTTGGCGACGCCGTTTGCCGGCGCCGCGATTCGCTTAGCTGATGTGGTAGGCGGCTTCGCCGTGGGAGGAGAGGTCGAGACCTTCGCGCTCCGCTTCGACCGTCACGCGCAGGCCGACGAGCGCGTCGACCACCTTGTAGAGGATCGCCGAGACCACGCCGCACCAGACGATCGTGATGACGACGGCGGTGAGCTGGGTCATGAACTGGCTGCCCATCGTGACGCCGTCGGCATAACCGATGCCGCCGAGCGATGCGGAGGCGAAGATGCCGGTTGCGAGCGCCCCGAAGAAGCCGCCGACCCCGTGCACGCCGAAGACGTCCGCCGTGTCGTCATAGCCGAACTTGTTCTTGATAACCGAGACGAAGAAGTAGCAGAGCGGCGAGACGACGAGGCCCATGATGATGGCGCCCATCGGCCCGGCTATGCCGGCGGCCGGAGTGACGGCGACGAGACCGGCGATCATGCCGGAAGCGGCGCCGAGCATCGAGGCCTTGCCACGCGTGAGGGTTTCGACGACGCACCAGGAGAGCACTGCCGCTGCGGTCGCCAGGAAGGTGTTGACCGTCGCGAGAACCGCACCGCCGGAAGCTTCCAGGTTGGAGCCGGCATTGAAGCCGAACCAGCCGAACCACAGCATGGCCGCGCCGACGAGCGTCAGCGTCATCGAATGCGGTGCCATCATGTCGCGGCCGTAGCCGGTGCGCTTGCCGACCATGATCGCGCCGACGAGCCCGGCGATGCCGGCATTGATATGCACGACCGTGCCGCCGGCAAAGTCAAGCGCACCCATGCCGAACAGGAGACCGTTGGCGTCCCAGACCATGTGCGCGATCGGGAAGTAGACGAAGGTCGCCCAGAGGACGGCGAAGAGGATCGCTGCCGAGAACTTGATGCGCTCGGCAAAGGCGCCGACGATCAGCGCCGGGGTGAGGGCTGCGAAGGTCATCTGGAACAGCATGAAGATGTATTCCGGGATGACCACGCCCTCGCTGAAGGTGGCCGACGTGCTGTCGACCGTCACGCCTGCGAGGAAGAGCTTGGCGAAACCGCCGAAATAGGCGCTCTCCGAGCCGCCAAAGGCGAAGGAATAGCCGTAGACCACCCACACGATCATCATCGTGGCGCCGATGACGGTGCACTGCATGAGCACCGACAGCATGTTCTTGGCGCGCACCAGGCCGCCATAGAACAGCGCCAGGCCGGGGATCAGCATGAAGAGCACGAGCAGCGTCGAGACGAACATGAAGGTCGTGTCGGCCTTGTCGGGAACCGGCGTTGCTGCGGCTGCCTCGGCAGCGGCGGGCGCCGCCTCCTGGGCAAATGCAACGACCGGCGCAAGCAAGGCGGCAGCGGTTGCGCCCACGCGTCGAAGAGAGGTGGAAAGGTTGAATGACGACATCGAAGAAAGCTCCCTGCTCGGCGTGGTTTTACAACGCTTCTGAATCGGTTTCGCCGGTGCGGATGCGCACGGCGTGGTCAATCGAATAGAGGAAGATCTTGCCGTCACCGATCTGACCCGTCTTGGCGGCCGAGGCGATCGCCTCCACGGCCTTGTCGACGATCTCCGTCGGGACTGCGACCTCGACTTTCAGCTTCGGCAGGAAGCTCACGGCATACTCGGTGCCGCGGTAGATTTCGGTGTGCCCCTTCTGGCGGCCGTAGCCCTTCACTTCGGTTACGGTCAAACCCTGAATGCCAACGGCGGTGAGGGCTTCGCGAACCTCATCGAGCTTGAACGGCTTGATAATGGCCATCACAATTTTCATCAGTTCCCATCCTTGTCTGCCTCCGGCGGGAGGCCGTCTCTCCTGGCTGCTTTAAGCGCTGAAGCGCCGGGCAACTGGGAAACCACATTCAAGGGGCGTGCCAGATTCGATGAAGCGGCTGGAAATGCCGGAAAAACACGAAAAAACCGCATTTCACGGCGCGTTCCCCGCAGAATGCTAAAAAAGACGTCAGTTATTCAGCCTAAAAACTGTGCAAAAATTCAGAATTGCGCATTTTTTATTCAATTGCCTTTTTACGAATCAATCCCTCCTGCGCCACGGAGGCAATCAGCGCGCCCGAGCGATCGTAAAGGCAGCCGCGAGTCATGCCGCGCGCACCGTGCGCGTTCGGGCTGTCCTGGGCGTAAAGCAGCCAATCGTCCATCCTGGACGGGCGGTGAAACCACATGGCGTGATCGAGGCTCGCGACCTGCAGGGACCGGTCGAACACGGAGGTGCCATGGGCGTAGAGGGAGGTGTCGAGCAGCGTCATGTCGGAGAGGTAGGCAAGGACGGCCGCCTGCAGATGCCGTTCGTCCGGCACTGAGCCGACCGCCTTCACCCAGACGTTCTGCGTCGGGAGCGCCCCATCCCGCAGGATCCTTTCGCGCGAAGCCTCGTCTCGCGAGAAATACTGCTCCAGCGACACCGGCCGGATCTCGATCGGCCGCGGCCGTTCCCAGTAGCGGCGGATCGCCTCCGGCGCGTGAACGAGGAATTTCTCCTTGAGCTCCCGCTCGCCCGGCAAGGTCTCCGGCATCGGCACGTCCGGCATCCGGACCTGATGATCGAAACCGGCCTCGTCATATTGGAAGGAGGCCGACATCGCGAAGATCGCCTTGCCGTGCTGGATCGCCACCACGCGCCGCGTCGCGAAGCTCGAGCCGTCGCGGATGCGGTCGACCTCGTAGATGATCGGGACGGAAGGGTCGCCGGGCCGCATGAAATAGGCGTGCAGCGAATGGACATAACGCCCTTCGTCGACGGTGCGCTGCGCGGCGACCAGCGCCTGGCCGATCACCTGCCCGCCGAACACCCGCTGCCAGCCGACTTGCGGGCTCAAGCCCCGGAACAGGTTTTCCTCGAGCTTCTCGAGATCGAGGATCGCGAGCAGCGCGTCCATGGGGGTGAGGGTGGCGGTCTCGGTGGGGCGCGACATTTTCGGCGGTCTCCGACGGTAGGAACGGCGATGGCATTGATCTATATAGGCGAAAGATGATGCTCAAGTGCGACGGGGTGACAGCAATGATCGATGTATTGATTGCCGGCGGCGGTTATGTCGGCCTGTCGCTCGCGGTATCGCTGAAGAAAGCCGCACCCCATCTCGACGTGCGCGTCGTCGACGGCGCGCCGGAAGGTGCCTGGAAGCGGGACGAGCGCGCCTCGGCGGTAGCGCTCGCGGCGGAACGGATGCTCGATGTCCTCGGTGTCTGGAACGCCATCAAGCCCGAGGCCGAGCCGATCCTCAGGATGGTGATCACCGATTCGAAGGCGGCCGACCCGGTGCGCCCGGTCTTCCTGACCTTCGAAGGCGACGGCGGCGAAGGGCGACCCTTCGCCCATATGGTGCCGAACACAGCCCTGGTCGGGGCGCTGCGCGAAGCCTGCGGCGAGCTCGGCATCCCGATCCGCCAGTCGACGATGGTCGAGCGTTTCACCAGCGGCGATCACGCCGTGACCATCGCCTTTGCCGGCGGCGAGGAGATCGAGGCGCGGCTGCTCGTCGCCTGCGACGGGGTGCGCTCGAAGCTCAGGGAGGCGGCCGGGATCAAGGTGGTCGAGTTTGATTACGGCCAATCCGGCATCGTCACGACGGTCGAGCACGAGCGCCCGCATAACGGCACGGCGGAAGAGCATTTCCTGCCGGCCGGCCCCTTCGCCACCCTGCCGCTCAAGAACAACCGCTCGTCGCTCGTCTGGACCGAAAATACGGTCGACGCCGAACGCCTGGTCAAGGGCGACGACTTTCTCTTCGAGGTCGAACTGGAGCGCCGCTTCGGCCACAAGCTCGGCCATCTCAAGGTGGTCGGCGGCCGCAGGGCCTTTCCGCTCGGCCTGACGCTCGCGCGCGAATTCGTCGCGCCCCGATTCGCGCTTGCCGGCGACGCCGCCCACGGCATCCACCCGATCTCCGGCCAGGGGCTCAATCTCGGTTTCAAGGACGTGGCGGCACTCGCCGAAACGATCGTCGAGGCCGACCGCCTCGGTCTCGACATCGGCTCGCTCGCGGTGCTCGAGCGCTATCAGACCTGGCGCCGTTTCGATACCTTCCGCATGGGCGTGACGACGGACGTGCTCAACAGGCTGTTCTCGAACGACATCACGCCGGTGCGGATCGCCCGCGATATCGGCCTCGGCCTGGTCGATCGCCTGCCGCCGCTCAAGAATTTCTTCATCCGCCAGGCAGCCGGCGTAGCGGCCCGAGGGGATCCGCGCCTGCTGGCGGGCGAACCGATTTAGATTTGATGGAAACGTCAGGCCCGGTGATAGGGGTGGCCGGACAGAATGGTCACCGCGCGATAGAGCTGTTCGGCGATCAGGATGCGCACCAGCTGGTGCGGCCAGGTCATCTTGCCGAGGTTGAGCACGGCATCGGCACGCGCATGCAGGTCGGGGTCGAGACCGTCCGCCCCGCCGATCGCAATCATCAGATCGCGTTTTCCGCCGTCGCGGAAGGTGCCGAGCAAGGTCGCAAACGCCTCCGAATCGATCGCCTTGCCGCGCTCGTCCAAGAGCAGGAGCAGGCTGCCGTCGGCAAGCGCCTTGTCGAGCTGGGCCGCCTCCTCGCGCTTGCGCGTCTCGGCGTTCGCCGCCCGGCTCTCGTTGATTTCGACGACGCGCGACAGCTCGAGGCCAACGGCCGGTCCGGCCTTGGCGAAACGGTCGAGATAACGGCCCGCGAGCTCCTTTTCCGGCCCCGCCTTCAGGCGGCCGACTGCGAAAAGTCCGATACGCATGACCCGCTTTGTCCCCACCGGCGCCCGATCGAATCGAATTTCGATCGGCAATAACCACTCTGCTGCCATCGGCCCTCGGGCAATGGCAGCGGCATTTCAAATCGGCACCGGTCGTCGCTCCGCCCTGAGGTTAACGGGTCAGGTACGGGCGGCGTGTCTCAGTGCAGGGTGCTCTCCTCGATCTCCGGGGCGGCCCACATCTTCTCGATGTTGTAGAACTCCCGGATCTCGGGCCGGAAGATGTGGACAATCACATCGCCGGTGTCGATCAGCACCCAGTCACCACCCTCAAGGCCCTCGACACGGGGGTTGCCAAATCCCTCGTCCTTCAGGTCCGTCGTCAGGTGGTCGGCAATCGCCATCACATGCCTGTTCGATCGCCCGGAGACGACGACCATGAAGTCTCCCAGCGCCGACTTTCCGGCAATGTTGATGGTAACTATGTCTTCTGCCTTCGAGTCCTCTAGGCTTTCGAGGACCAGCTTGAGCGCACGGACAGCGGCTTCGTCGCTCGATTCCGTGCTGCGCGGGAATGCGGAGGTCGCATATCCCTTGGCGTGTGCTGTTGTCAGGGTCTTTCCTTTCCAAATGAACAAAACAAGCACTCTCGGTTCGTGATTCTCCTCGAACCGTAAGTAAATGTAGGCACCAAACCCGTACAGTTTCAAGACGGGCGGACGGATTCAATCCGATTTGGCCGAGCGCAGCGCCGTCGAGCTCAAGGGCGAGCGCGGCCCGTGGATGAAGGTCCAGGCCGGCGCCCGGCGGCGGGCGAGCGTCAACGCGTCGTCTTCATCGATGCGCGCATGGCTGAAGGCCCGCGCCATCGGCGATGAGAGATAGGCAAGGGTCGAGCCCGGCCGGTCGACAACCGCGATCGGCAAGGTGCCGACGATCAGCCGCCAGTCCTGCCAGCGGTGGAAGCTTTTCAAATTGTCCGCCCCCATCACCCAGACGAAACGAACGCCGCGATTGCGGGCACGGACGTATTCCAGCGTGCGGGCCGTATAGCTCTGGCCGAGCGCCTGTTCGAAGGCGGTCACCTTGATGCGCGGGTTCCCGGCGATCTTCTCGCTCTCGGCAAGGCGGACGGCGAGTGGCGCCAGATGGTTCCTGTCCTTCAGCGGATTGCCCGGCGTCACCATCCACCAGAGCTGGTCGAGCCCGAGCCTTCTGAGCGCCGTCTCGGCAACGAGCGCGTGGCCCTCATGCGGCGGGTTGAACGAGCCGCCAAACAGGCCGACGGCCATGCCGCGTTCGACATGCGGCATGCGCAGATAGTCCGGCCTCACTTCGGCAGCCGTCGTCAGGGCCGCACCTGTCCCGTGCCGCGGACGCGGTATTTGAACGAGGTCAGCTGCTCGACGCCGACGGGACCGCGCGCATGCATCTTGCCGGTGGCAATGCCGATCTCACCGCCCATGCCGAACTCGCCGCCGTCGGCAAATTGCGTCGAGGCATTGTGCAGGAGGATCGCCGAATCGATCTCCGCGAAGAAGCGCTCGACGACCGCCGGATCCTCCGCGATCACCGCCTCCGTGTGGGCCGAGGACCACTGGTTGATGTGCTCGATCGCGCCGGAAATGCCGTCGACCAGTTTCGCCGAGATGATCGCGTCGAGATATTCGGTCGCCCAGTCCTCGTCGCTCGCGGCTTTCAGCCCGGGCCTGAGATCGCGAAGCTCCTCCGACACGCGCACCTCGCAGCCGGCCTCGAGCAGCGCCTCGATGAGCGGCCTTGCCAGGCTTTCGGCGGCATTCTTGTCGATCAGCAGCGTCTCGGCTGCCCCGCAAATGCCGGTGCGGCGCATCTTGGCGTTGACGACGATCTTTCTCGCCATGTCGAGATCGGCGGAGGCATCGACATAGATATGGCAGAGGCCTTCGAGATGGGCGAAGACCGGCACCCGCGCCTCGCTCTGTACGCGGGCGACGAGGCTTTTTCCGCCGCGCGGCACGATCACGTCGATCGCGCCGTTGAGGCCGGTGAGCATGGCGCCGACGGCGGCACGGTCGGCAACCGGCACCATCTGGATCGCATCCTTGGGCAGGCCCGCCGCCTTCAGGCCCTCGACGAGGCAGGCGTGGATCGCCCGCGAGGAATGGAAGCTGTCGGAGCCGCCGCGGAGGATCACCGCATTGCCGGCCTTGAGGCAGAGCGCGCCGGCATCCGCCGTCACATTCGGGCGGCTCTCATAGATAACGCCGATGACGCCGAGCGGCGTGCGCACCCGCTCGATATGCAGCCCGTTCGGACGGTCCCATTCGGCGATCACCTCGCCGACCGGATCCTTGAATTCGGCGATCGCGCGGATGCCCTCCGCCATATCGCGGATCCGCGCCTCCGTCAGCGTCAGCCGGTCGATGAAGGATTTGGCGACGCCGGTCTTCTCGGCGTTTTCGAGGTCGACCACATTGGCGGCAAGGATTTCGCCGCTCTCGCCAAGGATCCGATCCGCCATGGCGACGAGCGCCGCATGCTTGCGCTCGGCGCTCGCGACCGCGAGCGGGCGGGCGGCCGCCTTCGCACGCCGGCCGATCTCCAGCATGATGGCGTTGACATCATCGCCGCTCTTCGCCGTCTCAAGCATGGAGCTTGCCCCTTCCCTCATCTTCCTCGGTCCGCTTGCCGGCCGGGGCCGTCATGACCATGTCGTCGCGGTGCACCATGGCGGCCCGGCCGGCATAGCCGAGGATGACGCCGATCTCGGCCGATTTCTTGCCGGCGATCTGCCGCGCCTCGTCCGCGTCGTAGCCGGCGAGCCCGCGGGCGATCTCGCGGCCGGTCAATCCGACGATCGCGATCGTGTCGCCGCGGCTGAACGTGCCCGTCACCTGGCGGACGCCGGCCGGCAGCAGGCTCTTGCCGGAGCGGAGCGCCGCCTCCGCCCCCGCGTCGATCGTCACCGAGCCGGCCGGCAGCAATTGCCCGGCGATCCAGGTCTTGCGCGCCGTGACCGGCGAGCCGGACGGCGCGAACCAGGAGGAGCGCGCGCCTGCCTCGATCGCCTTCAGCGGATGCTCCGGCTTGCCGGAGGCGATGATCATCGCGCAGCCGGAAGTCGTGGCGATCTTGCCGGCGTCGATCTTGGTGCGCATGCCGCCGCGCGAAAGCTCCGACGCCGCACCGCCCGCCATGGCTTCGATCTCCGGGGTGATCTCGGCGATCGTCTCCAGGAAGCGCGCCTCCGGATCGAGATGCGGCGGCGCCGTATAGAGCCCGTCGATGTCGGACAAGAGCACCAGCAGGTCGGCGCCGACCATGGTCGCGACGCGGGCGGCGAGCCGGTCGTTGTCGCCGTAGCGGATTTCGGTGGTCGCGACCGTGTCGTTCTCGTTGATGATCGGCACGGAGCCGAGCTTCAGCAACTGGTTGATGGTGGCGCGCGCGTTGAGATAGCGGCGGCGCTCCTCCGTATCGCCGAGCGTCAGCAGGATCTGGCCGGCAATGATCTGATCGGTCGAGAGGCTCTCCGACCAGGCGCGGGCGAGCGCGATCTGGCCGACGGCGGCGGCCGCCTGGCTTTCCTCGAGCTTCAAGACCCCAGCCGGCAGGTTCAAAACAGTGCGGCCAAGTGCGATCGCGCCCGAGGAGACGACCAGCACCTCGACGCCCTTCGACTTGAGCGCCGCGATATCGGCGCACATGGCATCGAGCCACGCCTTTTTCAGTCCGCTCTTGCGCTCGACGAGGAGCGCCGAGCCGATCTTGATGACGATCCGGCGGTATTTTTCGAGCGGTTTGCGCGTGGCGACCATGTCAGGCTTGCTCCTCGCCGGCCTTGGCCGCGGCAATGACGCCGCGGAGCGCCCGGAGCGCCTCGGTCATGCCCTTGTTGGTGACGGCGGAGAGGAGCAGCGGCGGCGAGCCGCAGGCTTTCGCGAGCGCCTTCGACTTCGCCTTCAGCTCCTCCTCGTCAAGCACGTCGATCTGCGACAGGGCGACGATCTGCGGCTTCTCCTCGAGCCCTCCGCCATAGGCTTCGAGCTCGTGCTTCACGGTCTTATACGCCTTGGCGACATCCTCTTCCTGCGCCGAGACGAGATGCAGGAGCACGCGGGTGCGCTCGACATGGCCGAGGAAGCGGTCGCCGATGCCGACCCCTTCATGCGCGCCTTCGATCAGCCCCGGAATGTCGGCGATGATGAATTCCTGTCCGTCGACCGTGGCGACGCCGAGATTGGGGTGGAGCGTGGTGAAGGGATAGTTGGCGATCTTCGGCCGGGCGCGGGTGCAGGCCGCGAGAAAGGTCGACTTGCCGGCATTCGGCAGGCCGACGAGGCCGGCATCGGCAATGAGCTTCAGCCTGAGCCAGAGCGTCTTCTCCTCGCCCTCGAGGCCGGGATTGGCCCAGCTCGGCGCCTGGTTGGTGGAGGACTTGAAATGGGCATTGCCGAAGCCGCCATTGCCGCCGGCGGCGAGCCGGTAGCGTTGGCCCTCCTCGACCATGTCGACGATCAGCGTCTCGTTATCCTCCTCGAAGATCTGCGTGCCGACCGGCACCTTCAGCGTCACGTCGGCGCCCTTGGCGCCGGTGCGGTTGCGGCCCATGCCGTGCGTGCCGGTCTTCGCCTTGAAATGCTGCTGGTAGCGGAAGTCGATCAGCGTGTTGAGACCGTTCACCGCCTCCACCCAGACATCGCCGCCGCGGCCGCCGTCGCCGCCGTCCGGACCGCCGAACTCGATGAATTTCTCGCGGCGGAAGGAAACGGCGCCCGCGCCGCCATCCCCGGACCGGATATAGACTTTTGCTTCATCGAGGAATTTCATCGTTTCGCCATTCTATAGATGTCGCGTTCGCCGCCTTCGATATAGGCGCTTCCGGCTAAGGTCAAAGATTATCATGCAAAAGGAACCCCGCCAGCAGAGGCCTACAGCGCCGCGCGTCTTATCAGACGCGCAATGGTCGCTGTAACACTTTGAACTGCTGCATGTCTTTTTCCTTAAATCGAAGTCGATTTAAGGAGACATGCAGTGGCGGGGTTCTTTCAGTTCAGTTCGGCCGCCTGAGGTCCTCGGCCGTCAGCCGCGTTTCGATGTGCGCAACCATGGCATTGCGGGCGCGCGCGAACACCTGGCTGCAGCCGGTGATCTTGAAGCCGAGCTTCTCCTGCACCTTGAGCGAGGCGGGGTTATCGGCGAAGACGCCCGAATGGAGCGTCGCCTCCGGCATGCGGCGGAAGAAGCGCTCGACCGCCGCGTAGACCCCCTCGGACATGATGCCCCTGCCCCAGTAGAAGCGGTTCAGCCAATAGCCGACATGCCATTCGCCGCGAAGAAGCTCGATGCCGATGCAGCCGATATGGACGTCGTCGCCGGAAGTGATCGCCAGCGCCCAATCTGGCTCAACCGCCTGGCGGTTCAGCCAGTCAAGCGCGTCCTGCCGGTGAAAGGGCGCCGGCACCCGCATGAGCATGCGCGCCACCTTGAAATCGGCAAGCGACTCGGCGATCGCCGGCGCATCGGTGAGCCGGTGCGGCCGGAGTATGAGCCGCTTCGTCTCGATGACGGGGCAAGGGCCGGGATCGGGGCGGGCGACGAAGCGCGCCTGTTCCTGGACGAGCGCGGTCATCGGACACCTCCCCAGCTTCTGAGCGACACCCAGGTCTTGCGGTCGAGCCGGTACCATTCGACGGCCATCATGCCGCCGAGCGCCAGGCTCCCGACCATGCCGGAGCCCTGGAACTGGAAACCGCACTTCTGGATGACCCGGCGCGAGGCGACGTTCATGACCCGGCAGCGCGCATCGATCTGGTCGATGTCGCGGGTGCGGAAGGCCATGTCGGTCAGCACCTGCGCCGCCTCCGTCGCATAGCCCTGGTTCCAGTAGGGCTCGCCCAGCCAGTAGCCGAGCTCGACCGTCCTGCCGTCCTCATGCGGCTCGATCCCGCAGCAGCCGAGGAATGCGCCATTGTCCGCCTTCGTGATCGCGTAGACGCACTTGCCGATCGTGCCGTGGCCAGTCGTTGCGGCTTTTGCGCGTCGCACGAAATCGGCCGCGTCCACCGTGGTGTACGGGTGCGGCATGCGCGAGACCATGGTGGCGATGTTGGCGTTGTTGGCAAGATGGGCAAGGGCGTCGATATCGTCTTCATGCGGGGCGCGCAGAACGAGCCGGGGTGATAACAATATCGGGCAGTCGGTCCTTGACCTTTGCGGCCTCAGCCTTTGTTCGGGAGACCGGGATTGGTCTTCCCTCATGAGCTCGGTTTGCATGGTTCGTCCTCCAGACATGCGAAAGGGGAGTTGGGTATTGCCCCATCTCCCCTTTGAAGTCTGGCTTCGGAACCTTTCGGGCGCTTCAGCCGGGTCGATGAGACGCCGGCTGTTTTAGAGCGCTACCGGCTTATTCCGCTGCTTCGGCTTTCGGCATTACAGACACGTAGACTCGGCCATTGGCCTTCGTACGGAAGTCCACGTTGCCAGCCGTAAGCGCAAAAATCGTATGATCCTTGCCGAGGCCGACATTGGCGCCCGGATGCCACTTCGTGCCGCGCTGGCGCACGATGATGTTGCCTGCGATGACGGCTTCGCCGCCGAACTTCTTCACGCCAAGGCGCTTGGACTCAGAATCGCGACCGTTGCGCGACGAACCGCCAGCTTTCTTGTGTGCCATTGGTGTTCTCCTTTAAACCTTCGATCCCGAACTCAGTTTGCAGCTTCAGCTTCAGCGGCGGCTTCGGTCTTCTTCGAAGCCTTCTTCGCCTTGCCGCCGGCCGCAGCGATGTCCAGGATGCGGACGGTCGTCTGATGCTGGCGATGGCCGCGCGAGCGCTTGGAGTTCTGGCGGCGGCGCTTCTTGAAGGCGATGACCTTCTTGGCGCGGCCCTGGTCCACGACCTCGGCGCTGACTACGGCACCTTCGACAAACGGAGCGCCGATGGTGGCATCGGCGCCGGCGCCGACCATCAGGATCTCGGTGAATTCGATCTTGTCGCCTTGAACGCCTTCCAGCTTTTCGATGGTGATGACGTCGTTGGCCGCCACGCGGTACTGCTTACCGCCGGTCTTGATGACTGCGAACATTTTTTATCCTTTCATGTTCGGTCCGGCTCTCTGCCCCAAAAGAGACAAGGCCGTCTTTTTATCAGTCGTTTCGGTTGAGCGGAGCGCTTCGGGAAAACCCTTCAATCGGGATACCCCTGGCCCCCGCCAGTGAACGGGCACAAGCCCATTTTTGCTGCAGTGCGGGCAGGCCACACCACCTCATGGCGCGGATTACGGGAGTCGCCCACCCTTGTCAAGGCGAAAGCCGCCACGCTGCAGATATTCTTCTTGTCGCCCCTTGCAAGCCGCCGAACTTGCCGCTATGTACCGCCCGCGCTTCATGAGCGCCAACCGGCCCCGCGGAGAGGTGGCAGAGTGGTTGAATGCACCGCACTCGAAATGCGGCATGGGTGCAAGCCCATCGGGGGTTCGAATCCCCCCCTCTCCGCCAGTTACTTCATAATTATTTGAGTTCGTTGCATTTTCTCTGAGGATAGTGGAAGTACCCCACGCTTCACCCCACATTTGTAGCTGTGTTTCACGGGACTTCATCGACCGCGATTGGATGGTGGCTTGGGTCCATGAAAGAGCAAGATGCCGGTGCTATTGATGGAGACACCCGGCATCGGAAAAGCTCGCGTGAGCGTGCGCGAGTAGGTAAAAGTCAATCCACAACCGATCTCTGATATGCGGAGAAGAAATCGCGGTCGATGGTCAGCGCTTTGGTCTCCTGGACGCCTAGACCTTCTTCGATCAGCAGTTCAAGCAAGCGGTCGATGTCGACAAGTTCAATTGCCGTCGTATTCTCGCGGGCCGCCTCCTCCCGAGCGCCTTTTGTGAATGTTCCGGTAGTCAGGAAGATACCGCGTTCGGCCCGACCCTGAATGGCGCCGCGAAAGTCTCGTATTTCTTTTACTTGAACCGAATTCGTGTAGCGCTTGCACTGGAACATGACCTTGATGCGCACGAAACGATTGAGGAGAAGATGGCCTTCGCCGTCTATTCCGTGATCTCCGGTCTGACCCGTCACTTTCAAGTTCTCGAAGCCTATGTGCCGCAAAAGGCGAGCGCAAAGTTCCTCAAAACCCTTGTCGGTAATACCTCGGAGGATGCGAACCAAATCCTCTTGGACTTCATCTTGATTGATGTATGCCTTTTCATCCGGGGCGCTCGCGTCTGCCTCATCTACGGACTTCTGAGGAGCGGTGGTTTCACCCGGATGTCCATCGTCCCGTTGAAAACCATCGTGGATGACTCGAAAAAGTTGATAGGCGTCGTCATGGGATAGATTGGCTCTACGACCTTGTTCGGTTAGCACCCAGACGCCGCGCTTTTCGGTATCAATTAGATCAGCCTTGGCTAAATAAAATCGCGCCCAGCCAACCTTGTTCTCAAATTTGGACTGACCGCCTTTGGTCGTCTGCTCAATTTCATCCTTTGGAACGTTATGATTCTCCGCGATCCAACTATACACCTCCTTCGGTTTAGCCGAGGAACCAAGATCTCGCAGCGCATCAATGACCGGCTGAAAATATTGGATAAATTTCGGACCTTTGAGTTTTGTCATACCGACCACCCTAGCCTACTGCATGCAGAAATTTCATGATGATTCTGTATGCTGGTTCATAGGCACGGAACGCCGCTTCCTCCGGCTGCAGTTCTCCATGTAAAAGAGCATTTCTCATTGAATAAATAACTTCGATTATTGCTGAAAAAAGGTCAGTATCTGAGCAGCGAAACTCGATGTCACCCGCAACAATTGGCGATTCTGCGCCTACAAGTAAATTGGTTACTGGACGTGGATTGCACTGCTGATAAAGATTTCTGAGTTGGTCGCGCTTCTCGGCGGAGCGTTCAGCCACAAAGTTAGGGTGAATAATCAGATCAGCTATGCTGTATTCGTTCTGCACAACCCTTATCGCTTCAGTACCATCTGGGCGAGTGGCGAGGCTAACCCACGTCCCGTTGGCTTTATTTACCGTGTAGGTGGTGCGGCGATAATTCACCGTCTGCGGTAGGTTTACGCCCCGCCGAAGGCAAACTGAACGGAATGAGATCTGCTCAAGCGCGTTGTTTTGGAAGACCTCTAACCGATAAGCCTCGAGGCGTGCGTGAAGCTCCGCAATGAGAAGCTTAAACTCCTGTGCAACTTCCGCATCGCGAATTGGGCGGCCATTCAGATCGTTGCCTCTGGGCTGAATCAGAGGAAGTATTGCTGCTCGAACCGGGTTGGCTTGGTCGCGAACGTAGTTCAGACCAATACGATCACTTCGGTTGTCAGTCTCCTCGCGGAACCATGCATTGAAAGCAGCCCAAGCCTTTACGAAGGGACCGATGTAGTCGAGTTCCGCACGATCCTTCCAGAGCTGTGCGTTGCGAGGAAGCCTTGCCACTAAGCGGCCTCCTCTGTTTGGTCGAGGTAAGCCATGGCGGCATGCTCTCCGTCTTCGATTGCAATTTCGACTGCTCGTTTAGCCACGTCCAACAGCTTGGATGCGCGGTGACGCGCAGCAAAGCCCTCTTGGACGATCTGGGTGATGTCGCGCGAGACCTGCCCCACCGCATCGGGTACCGGGATCGACAGAAGGTCGCTCTCACTGAATCGTGGGTGTTGTGACCCGTCTTGACACCACTTGAGGATTGTCTGAACCGGGGCAGAGCGGAGGAAGACCATCAGCGTTTCGGGCGAGATAGCATTGTCCTTCGGGCGCAACACGATAAATTCGGAAGACCCCACCGATGGGATTTCATCGGTCGCCCGCACCACTGCGATTTCCTTGAGGTAGGCCCGTAATCGGGAGACTGCGACATCGCCGTCCTTGAGAACCTTTTTCATGCTCCCAATCTCGGCTGCGAAGCTTGGTTCCTTCTCGGTGTTGAGAAGCGGCACTAGCGCATCGGTCACGTCAAAATTTCGGACGCGCATTTTGGGCGGGGCGCGATCGGGCACCCATTGCTCGCGAATGCTGTCCACCCGATCCGACAAAAGTCGACCCGGGAGAGCGGCCAGAGATTGACGCACTTGTTCCTTGGCGGGCATGAAATACTGCGCGTCAATTCGGCCAAATGCGAGAGCATCCGCTGCACGTGCGGTGTAGGATAACGGCTCTGGTGGGGTCCAATCGGCAGTTCCGAGGGCGTCAAGTAGAAGAGCGTTTGCCTCGTACTGTTTGCTTATGATGTCATTGCGGGTACTCAGCGACATCTCGACAACCCGATGTATCGCCTGAACCAACCCATCGCCAAGCATCGGAATCGGAATGTTGAAAAGGTCGTCCTTGGCAATGTAAGCGACCAGCAGATTTGTCTTTAGACGATCCTTCAGTAGCGAGCCGAAGCGGCCAGTGAGATGGGCGACCAGGATCGACCTTTGCCATTCCTCATGAGTTGTCAGTTTGAAGCAGGTGCCGGTTACAAGTGTTTTCTCGGGGAAGTCGCGGGGCACAACCGCAACCTTTTCCGCCTTCCCTTTTACCTCGATCAAGAGCTCTCCGGCCTTTATGCGGCCTTTGGGGTAGCGCACCCAGTCGGCTTCAGGCACACAAACCATTCTCTCCTGATTGATAAATGGTGTGTCAATGTCGGCGCTTTGAAGGAAGAGCGGCATGTCTGCTGACAAACCTTCTTCCCGCTCTACGACTTTTGTATTTTCGTAAACAACGCGATAGCCGTCTTTCACGAAGTCACCCAGCCGTGGGCAGCCCTTCAATGTTCTGAAAGCTGCGACTGCTGCTTTATTGAAAAATTCAGGGTCGATGCGATTTGTTTTGTTCCCTTCGAGCGCTTCGCTCAGTGGGAGAATGCAGGCCTCAAGCCCCTTCAACAGACCGTTCAGGCGGCCTTGGTCGAAGGGGCGTCCCGAAAAAAACTTAAGTTCTCCTGTTTGGCAAATTCATGGAAAGCTTCTGCAACGCCATCGTTTGTCAGCCCGTCATGGTTGAAAAGGTCATGCGCCACGATGAAATGGCCATGTGTGTCACGCTTGAAAGTACCATCCGGGTTGCGGAGGTAGACTTTCTCTCCGCTGTTGTTGACGCTTTCGACCTGCTGCGTGGCAAAGAAAATTTTGTAGTCAGCCTCTTTCTTGCATAGAGGACCGGTTTTGGGATCGTCGTTCCATTTTTGAACGAATATGACACTGGTCTTTGTGCCCGTGTGCGGCTTGAAGGTGTTGGGATGCAGTCCAACGACCGCCAAAACGCGGCATCGCTCCATAATGAACTCGCGTACCCGCTGGTCTGACGAGTTGTTAAATCGGCCTTGTGGTAGGACAATCGCCATCCTTCCACCGGGCCGGATGAAGTCCAAATTCCGTTCGATAAAGAGGAGGTCTCGGCCGACCGCCTTTTCCATTTTGTTCGTGCGCGGGTTGTGGGCCAGATCATATGGCGCAAGCATGTCGGTTTGCTTGATATCGCCAGCAAAAGGCGGATTCGCCATCAGGATATCGAAATTGAAGTTCCGATAACTTGGATTATCAGCTTTCTCATTCTTCTCTTTAATTCGCAATTTCCTAAGGCGGGTCCAACCTGCATTGTAGGTGTCCTGCCACTCGTCTTGCTTGACGGTCTCATTCCACTTTGTCCAGTCGAGGGTATTGAGATGCAGCACGTTGGTCTCACCGTCCCCCGCTATAAGATTCAGGCATCGTGCGACGCGGACGCTTTTTTCGTCGAAATCAACAGCGAAAACTTTGGATCTGACATAATCTTCACAACGGGCAGGTTTCTTATCCATCGTGAAAAGGTGCGAGTCCGGCAAACCCATTTCCCGGATAATCTGCCTCCACACATGAAACATAGAATGCACTGTGAAACCTGCCGAACCGCAGGCCGTATCGATAACGGTTTCGCTCTCCTGCGGGTTTAACATCTTCACGCACATGTCGATGACCCAACGAGGCGTAAAATATTGTCCTTTTTCGCCTTTCGATGACTTGTTGACGAGATATTCGAAAGCGTCGTCAACGACATCGAGGTTCGAATTGAACAGCTTCCACTCCTCAAGAGAGCCCACGCAGACCTGCAGGTGGTCTGGGGAGAGACGGATCCGCTCATCATCTAGAAAAACGCCTGACCATTTTTCCTTGGCCTCATTGAATAAAACTTGGATATTGTCTTTCAATTGTGAGGCAGTATTTGTATTCCGGAAGCGGAGGTGCGGGTAGCTGCCACGATGGCAGGACATTTCGTCGTATAACTTGGTGAAAACGAGCTTGAAAACCTCTTCGAAAACGTCGACGCCTGCGTTCGCCAGAACTTCGTTCTCCAGCTCTACGATCAGATCTCGCAGCGACCTTGCCTTCGCGCCCTCCCGGTCGCGTTCTTCCTCTTTTTCGATTAGCGTTGCGATTGTCCAGGGCTCGTTAACGATATCGTCAATTGTCTGCGTAGCAGTGGGAAGGTGATGAATCGCAACGAAATAGTTCGGGTTCTTTCGATGCCAAACCTCACCTAAAACACCATTGCTCCACATTGCGAGTGGTGCGCCGGTTGCGTGGCAGTAGGAGCGAAGCTGCTCTTTACCATCGCGTAAGTTGCCTTGCTTCACCTCAATAATGATGTAGGGGACAGTCGGGCGGTCTGGATCGAAAACGACGATATCTGCTCGCTTGGAGCTATCACGTCCGAAGGTGATCGGATATTCGATAGCTATTCGCTTCCGGGGATAGCCGTACTTGCCGAGCAGTCGCGCCAGCCAAAGCTGCCGAACGCCTTCTTCCGGCTTTAGCTGGACTTCCTTTTCACGCGCAAGACAGGAAACAAACGTAGTTTGTTTGCCGCGCACATCCTTTTCCACGGCCCGGTCCATGAGGGTCCGGACCTCTTCCTCGGAAAAGAGACCGAAGCGAATAACCTCCATCATCCATGAGGTCAGGGCATTTTCCATATTAGTTCCCTTGTGCGTTGGGCGACCAAGCGCCTGAGCGCGTGTAAGCTTTCTGTGAAATCAGCCAAGTCCCTGCACCCGTTTCTCGCTCTGATATGCAACGAAAGATCATACTCGATGGCTTCTAAGCAAGTTCAGCTTGTGCGAGACGTGCGGGGGGGGCGAGCTCTCTACCCCCGCGCTCTACTGCCCGTGGCGCATGGCCGTTCTTAGAATCGACGGAGGGACTATTGCAACCATGGTCGGCGTGCGTATACCGCTATTCCAACGGTATTCCTCCAATCCCCACACCGATGGCGACACCCGTGAGTACAGGCTTTCGCATCGCAGAGCTCGCTAAACCGGGTGAAGACCGTCATCGAGCGTGCTGGGCTCTCGGCGACGGGTTTGATAGGTTGTCTCACCGAGTGATTTAGGGCGACTTGTTGGAAGACGGGGTTCTGCCGCTGAACTCAGTAGAGGTCAGGTGTGCTTCCGAACATCAGCTTTAGCATCAAGCGATCAATATCTCGAGTGAGCGTCAGGTCAAAGTAAACCCGGTCGCGGCCAAGTCCGATCAGTGCCACAGACCAGGTTCCCAGATCATTTTCGTCGGCAAGAGCTCCCATTGACGCGGCAATGTCGGGCGCTGACTGGGAGTCCGTTGAAACTACCATCCAAAGTAGGATGTCGCCGGTCAGGTAGTCATGATGGCTTTGCACGTGAGTTTTGCCGGATAGGTCAGTCATGTCAAAATTCCTTGCGAAAGATCGTACGTCAAATTACGTTGTACCGCGTTGTGGCGAGACTGCTTCCCTTGCCGCTGCTCGTCAAGTGTTTTTTTGAACAACAAGGTACAACATGGCCAAGACGTTTACTGCGACAAAAACGCGATCGAATCGGCCCGGATGGTCGATCACATTCCGCCACCCGTTGCGACACGACACTCAGGGGCGTTTGGGCCTCAAGGTCCGGCGCGGCCTTGGGACCAATGACGCTGATGAGGCCGATGCACTTGTTGCCGAGATGAACACCCTGCTGCGAGATCCTAGCTGGTGGAACGCAACGCGTCGGCCAGAGGCCGAACGTAAGTTCGCTCCGGCAATCGTGAAAGCATTCTTCGACGATTTGCAGGTTGGTGCGACTAATCCCGAGCTTCTACGGGAACAGTATTTGGGGATGCCTAAGGCAGATGAAGGCTATGCGCGGGTGCTGTTTGTGGGCACTACAGGGGCGGGCAAGACGACGTTGTTGCGTCAGCTGATTGGCTCAGATCCTGATCTGGACCGCTTTCCTTCTACCGCGCCGGCGAAGACTACCATCGCTGATATAGAAGTCATTGCAGGTGGTGCGGATTATCGCGCCATAGTGACCTTTTTTACAGAATTTCAAGTCCAGGCTTACGTCGAGGAATGCATCCTTGATGCCGCTTTAGCGGCGCACGGAAATCAGGCTGAGTCTCGGGTGGCTGAGCGATTCCTAAATCATCGCGATCAGAAGTTCCGTTTGAGTTACATTTTAGGGACTTGGGGTACCGGGTCTCAAATGGATATTGATCTAGACGAAGAGAGTGACGTCGACGACGACTCTTCCGAGCTCATATCTGAAGAGGAAGCCGTTACTGATGCCGAAAGGCGGGCGAATCGGGAGGCTCTGGGCGCCGTCATCAATCGCATCCAACAGCTAGCGAAACAGGTATCGATCGAGATTTCAGAAACTCTCGGGATCATTGAAGCCCAAGTCTCGAAAGAGGACCAAGACGCTTTCTCGGAATTGCTCGGTGAGGAGTTTGAAAAGGAGCTTCACGGCCGGGAGGAGTTCCACAATCTGGTTCAAGATGTTCTTGATCTGATACGGGCGCGTTTTGATCTGGTCGAAGCAGGCCAGCTTAATCATGCAACATCTGGGTGGCCGCAATCTTGGACCTTTCAATCTGAAGATCGGAACGAATTCATTCGAAGCATTCGGTGGTTTTCCAGCAACCACTGGCCTCAGTTCGGACGCTTGCTCACGCCCATCGTTAACGGGATTCGACTGCGGGGACCTCTATACCCAGACTTTGTTGCCAATCAGAGCAAGCTAGTGCTGATTGACGGGCAGGGCATTGGCCATACGCCCGATGACGCGACAAGCCTGACAACTCACATCACCGGAAAGTTTGCGGAGGTGGATGTCGTGCTGTTAGTCGACAACGCCCAACAGCCTATGCAGGCCGCACCACTGTCTGTTCTCAAAGCGCTCGCTATCAGCGGCTACGAGGACAAGCTAGCGATCGCATTCACCCATTTCGATCAAATAAGAGGTCAGAACCTTCCTACTTTAGCGGATCGGCGAGCCCATGTGATGGCATCAGTAATCAGCGCCTTGGCAAATTTGCAAACTACAGTCGGCGTGCGCATTGTGCGTGGATTAGAGCGAGGAATCGATGACCGATGCTTCATGCTTAGCGGCACGCAGAAGAAGGTAAAGGGGCTCGGCCCGAAAGCCGCGGCGTATCTTACGGGCCAATTGAAGGGAATGATCACGTTTTTTGAGCGGGCGGTGGAGCAGGCGGAAATGCCTAAAAGCGCTCCTGTAGTATACGATCCGATTGGGATCTCATTTGCAGTACAAAATGGGGCCTCGACGTTCAATCGAGCTTGGAGGGCGAGGCTGGGCTTGGCGTCCGCCGCGAACCTGCGCAAGGAACATTGGACAAGGGTGAAGGCACTGAACAAGCGGATCGCCGGGGGTTTCGATGACGAATATGATACCCTGCGCCCGGTCGCCGATCTGCAAACGAGTCTTCTTGAATCGATTTCCCGTTACTTGGACGCACCAGTCAGCGAGATTGAGGAGGACGCGGAACAACGTGCTACTACCCGGGCCCGTCAGCTTATCGCCGCAAGGCTCAACAAAGTTGTTCGTGGGCGTTTGTTGGAAGAACCTCTCGAAGCGTGGCGAGCTGCATTCAACGATAGAGGCGCGGGATCCGCCACACGGCGTGCGAGCCGCATCGCGGATATCTGCGCTGCAGCAGCGCCGATACCAGGTGCCGTTATGAATTCAGAAGCGAAGCTATTTTTGAAGGAGGTTTCTAACATTGTGGTTTCCGCCATCGCCGCAGTAGGGGGAAAGCTTGACGCACCGCCTGATGGGCGCTCCTAACGTTGCTACCGCGTCAGCCATGCAGACGGAAACTAGTGCACTCGTGCTAACGGCCCTGTCGTTTAGCTGCTGGGATTGCTTTTCGCAAGTACGCGGTATACTTGCATACGGGAGCATTTGACGGCTTTTGCGATAGCAGAGGTCCCCATTCCTTCCGCATGCAATTTCTGCACAAGTTCGTAGTCGATTCTCGGCCTTCCTCCCCGATAAACTCCTAGGGCCTTGGCGCGAGCGATACCCTCTCGCTGACGCTCTTTGATGAAACGTCTCTCCATTTGTGCGACCATACCCAAAACGGTTAATATTACGTGGCCCATTTGGCCACGAGTCGAAACATGCGGATCGAGTACGGTGACGAACGCACCTCGTTGCTGGCAGTCGTGAACGATGTTGAGCACGTCCCGCGTGTCGCGACCAAGCCGATCGAGGCGCGTGACGACCAACTCATCTCCATGCCGCAAGAAATCGATCACCGTCGCAAGTTCGGTACGGCCCTCACGGCTGTGACCTGAGACCTTTTCGAACCGGACGATCTCGCACCCTTCCGACCGAAGCCGATCGAGCTGAACCTGTAAGTCCTGGTCGGTGGTGCTGACGCGAGCGTAGCCAATGCGAGCCATATGTAACCTCGAGCTTTAGGCCCGAGCCTACCCTGTCACAAATACGCTTCGTCAACCCTTCTGTTTCGCTGAAACTGAACTCAATTCAAAGCAGCGTTCGGGTATACCCCTTGATGACAAGGCACACGCCGCTTCACGTGACAGCCGCCCCCGTCCATGCCATAGGGGTGCCCGCAACCAACCAGGCCGTCTTCCTCATGATCCGTATCGATAATATCAGCAAGTCCAACAGTCACCGCATCCTCTACATCGAAGCCTCGGCGGCGTTGAACCATGGCGAGAAGATTGGGCTTGTCGGCCCGAACGGGGCGGGAAAGACGACGCTTTTTCGGATGATTACCGGCGAGGAGCTGCCCGACGAGGGACAGGTCTCGGTCGAGAAGGGCATGACGATCGGCTATTTCGATCAGGACGTCGGCGAGATGGCCGGGCGCTCGGCCGTCGCCGAGGTGATGGAAGGAGCGGGACCGGTGAGCGCGGTCGCGGCGGAGCTGCGTCAGCTCGAGGCGGCGATGTCGGATCCGGACCGCATGGATGAGATGGATCAGATCATCGAACGCTATGGCGAGGTGCAGGCGCGCTACGAGGAGCTCGATGGCTATGCGCTGGAGGGGCGGGCCCGCGAGGTTCTGGCGGGACTGAGCTTCAGCCAGGAGATGATGGACGGCGACGTCGCCAAGCTTTCGGGCGGCTGGAAGATGCGCGTGGCGCTCGCCCGGATCCTGCTGATGCGCCCGGACGTCATGCTGCTCGACGAGCCGAGCAACCATCTCGATCTCGAAAGCCTGATCTGGCTGGAAGAATTCCTGAGGACCTATGACGGCGCGCTTCTGATGACGTCGCATGATCGCGAGTTCATGAACCGGATCGTCACCAAGATCATCGAGATCGACGGGGGCGCGCTGACGACCTATTCCGGCGATTACGGCTTCTACGAAGAACAGCGGGCGCTGAACGAAAGGCAACAGCAGGCGCAGTTCGAGCGCCAGCAGGCGATGCTCGCCAAGGAGATCAAATTCATCGAGCGCTTCAAAGCCCGCGCCTCGCACGCCTCGCAGGTGCAAAGCCGGGTGAAGAAGCTCGAGAAGATCGACCGCGTCGAGCCGCCGCGCCGGCGCCAGACGGTCGCCTTCGACTTCCTGCCGGCGCCGCGCTCCGGCGAAGACGTCGTCAACCTCAAGAATATCCACAAGGCCTATGGCAGCCGGACGATCTATGACGGGCTCGACTTCATGGTGCGCCGGCGCGAACGCTGGTGCATCATGGGCATCAACGGCGCCGGCAAGTCGACACTGCTGAAGCTCGTCACCGGCACCACCACGCCGGACAAGGGCAGCGTGTCGCTCGGCGCCAGCGTCAAGCTCGGCTATTTCGCCCAGCACTCCATGGATCTGCTCGACGGCGACAGCACCATATTGCAATGGCTGGAGGAACGCTTTCCGAAGGCCGGCCAAGCGCCGCTCCGGGCGCTTTCCGGCTGCTTCGGCTTTTCCGGCGATGACGTCGAGAAGCGCTGCCGGGTGCTCTCCGGCGGCGAGAAGGCGCGGCTGGTGATGGCCGCAATGCTGTTCGACCCGCCGAACTTCCTCGTTCTCGACGAGCCGACCAACCATCTCGATCTCGATACGAAGGAAATGCTGATCAAGGCGCTCTCGGCTTACGAGGGCACCATGCTGTTCGTCTCGCACGACCGCCGGTTCCTGTCGGCACTTTCCAATCGGGTGCTGGAGCTCACACCGGAAGGTATCCACCAATATGGCGGTGGCTATGCCGAATATGTGGAGCGCACCGGACAGGAGGCGCCGGGGCTGCGGGGGTGACGGGCTGCGCTTGCACGATCTGCGTCAGCGGACAGCGCCGTGCGTCTTTTGGGATCCGGCGTACACGACAGCAACCTTATTGGGTCTGGCATATTCTTTTCTCCCTCATGCCTGTGCTTGTCACAGGCATCCAGCAGCGCCGCGTCCGCGGCGCGGAAGAGTCTTTTCAGCCCAAGGACTCGGGCTGGCTGGATTCCTGTGACAAGCACAGGAATGAGGGGCGGACTGGAATGAGGGGCAGAGGAGCCTTGCCACCGCCAAGCGGTGAGGCAGCAGTAGGCTGATGTCGTGTATTGTGGTTAGGACATGAAAGGCGGTTGCGTCTGCCGTGCGGCCAGGGCCAATGGCCGGCTGCACATTTGAGCCGCCCTGCTCTCCGCCAGCGCCCGTCTCGCCCAATCCGCCCAAAGCTCGGCCGGCGGCAGCCAGATCCAGCCGCCGGCCTCGTCGCCGACCACTTCCGATTCACCGACCGCAGCGCATCCCGCCGTTAGCAGGCAGACCCAGGCGGCCCGCCTTTCATGGTCGCGCTCGTCCGTCACCCTCTGAAGCACGCGCTCGTCGTTCCAGCCGATGAACTGCAGCAGCGTCGCAAAAACATCGCTGTCGACCGCATGGTCGTACAACCAGTCGAACTTCTTGCGTTTCGCCGCCTTCGACATTGCAAACCGCTCATCCCCGACCAGGACGCCGAGGAAGGCATTCGGGAAGGCCTCGATGATCGCCGCGCCGGGAATGACGGTTTGGCCGACCGGCGTAGCGGCGGCGAGGTGGGTGACCTGGGCGGCCGTCTCGGCGGCGGCTGTTCTCAGGGCTCGGCCGTAGCCATGATGGCTGAGGCCCGGCTTGCAGCGCGTCTGGAATGCGCCGCGGATGAAGAGGCGCTCGCAGAGGCGGGCGAGGTCGTCGGGGGCGTCCGGCGGCGTCAGCGGCCCGTCGATGGCGATCACCGAGAATGTGGTCGCGGAAGGGATCTTCTGCCGTCGGCGCTCCCAATCCGAATGGGTCTTCGCGGCGCCGAGCTCGCCGGCAAGGCTCCAGGCGATGCCGGTGGTCGGCCGCGATTTCGAAAAGCCGACGTCGATGCCGAGCAGTCTGTCGAAGCTCATGTCTTTCCCTTGCCTACGATCTCGCGGCGGTGGCAGCTTGGGGTGGCGCGGCCGTTACCGCTTATTTCACTCCCCCGCATTCTCCCGCAGCCAGCGTTCCAGTGCCGCGATCACCGCCAGCCGCAGGCTCGCATTCCAATTGAGCGCGCGGGCGAGCGCCCGCCCGTCGGAGGCAAAGCCTATTTCGTGCATCACGTCTTCCGGGGTGATCTTCCGTCGCGCCATGGTCGCCCTGATTTCCGCGATTGCCGTCGGAAGCAGGTAGCGGCCGCTGGCGATCGGCGTCTCCTCCGGTCGCGCCCTCTCGGACCGGGATCCGCGTGCAATCTTGCTCTCGGGCAGGGCACCCGTGGCGGCAAGCCAGGCGAGAAAAGCGTCGTGTTCGGCATCGGTCGCCTTCGTCCAGGAGTTCTTGAGCTTGTCGAGCCGGCTTCGCTCCGGCTTCAGCCCGGCAAGGACGAGCGCCTTGCGGAGCGATGGAATCTTGCCGGCAAGAAGGGCGTCGTGGACGTCCGGAAACTCGGCCTTCAGCCGCCTGAGGTCGTCGTCGTCGCGCTTCTTCGTCATTCTCGTCTTCCGATCGGGATTTCTTGGGTACGCGCTAAAGCATTTTGTTGTGCATGTCGTTACCCCAAAACCGCTGCACACTTTTGGGCGACATGCATTAGCAGGCGCGAAACCGCTGTAGCACTTTGAATGGCTGCATGTCTTTGTTCTTGCATCGGGATCGATAAGGAGAGATGTGGGGAGGCCTTGCCCCTCAAGCTCTGCACAAGTCAGCCTTCCTAAGGTCGCGCCATGAGCCGCAATGGGCGCGGCCAAGAAGGAGACGATGGATGTCCAACGACGTGGAACATTATAGCGACCCGCAGGCAGCGATGATCGCCCAGTTCCTCATGCACAATGACGGCGATGAGCTGACGGATATCCTCGTTGCCGCACTCGAAGACGCCTTCCGGATCCTCGACGAAGAATTCCAGACGATCCATTGAGCGGCCCGAGAGGGGCGCTCGGCCGACAAGGCTCCGCCAGGGGCTGGCCGCATCTGTATAAGGCGGTGCGATTGTTATAGAATGGCAAGCGACTTCTGGCGCATCGGCCCGAAAATCGGAACCGATTTTCGGAAAGCTCGATGCGCAGATTCAAAGTGTTACAGCGACCTTTGCGCGTCTAAAAAGACGCGCGGCGCTGTAGACTCCAATCGGGAGGACGCCGATGCCTATAGTCAAATCATCCGCGGTCCTGGACTCTTCCGCCATCCACGACGTCGCCTATGACGTGCGCACTCGCACCTTGACCATCTGGCTCCTCGGCAACCGCCGGCCTTATCACTACCTCGATGTGCCGCTGGAGGTTTACGAGGAACTGGTGCACGCGGAATCCGCCGGACACTATTTCAACGAGCACATCCGTCATCACTACAAGTACATGCATTGAAGGTCGCTGACCGGCCGCTCGTTCACAGAACTGTCGCCAAACCGTCCGAATAGTTTCATGCCGCTGTTAAGCCGCTGACATGCGGCTCGCCAAAGGTCCGCTCGCGAGAACCGACGATTCGCGAGATGGCACCGGAGGCAGAATTTGGCGGCTGTTCGACATAGGCTGACGCGGCGTTCCTTCCTCTTTTCCGCCGGTGCGGCGGGATTTGCCGCCTCCTCCGGGCTTGCGACTCCCTTCTACGCCCGCGGTTTTGGCCGGCCGGAATTCCTGCACGGGGTGCAGTCCGGCGATGTCGACACGCAATCGGGGATGATCTGGACGCGGGTCGACCGGCCGGCGCTGGTCTCGGTCGAATATTCGACGACCGAGAGCTTTGCCGATGCCGTCCGGCTCGCCGATATCGATGCGACGCCCGCAAGCGATTGCGCCATCAAATGCCGGCTCGACAACCTGTTGCCGGACCAGGATATCTTCTACCGCTTCACCGCGACCGATCTTTATGACGGCAACCGCGTTTCCGAGCCGGTCGTCGGCCGTTTCCGCACCGCGCCCTTGCGTCGGCGCTCGGTGCGCTTCGCCTGGTCCGGCGACACGGCCGGCCAGGGCTGGGGCATCGACGAGATCGGCATGAAGACCTATTCGACCATGGCGCTGCACGAGCCGGATTTCTTCATCCATTCCGGCGATACGATCTATGCCGACAATCCGATGCCGGACGAGATCAGGCTCCGCGACGGCGGCATCTGGAAGAACCGGATCGTCACACCCGAGAAGCGCGACGTCGCCCGCACGCTCGAGGAATATCGCGGCCAGTGGAAATACAACCTGCTCGACGCGCATGTGCGCGGGTTGAACGCCGTCTGCCCGACCTTCTATCAGTGGGACGACCACGAGGTGCTCAACAACTGGTCGGCCTCGACCGATCTTCGCGACGATCCGCGCTATCCGGATAAGGATGTTGCCGTCTATGCATCGCGTGCGGCGCGCGCCTTCCACGAGATGACGCCGATCCGCAGCTTCCCCTCGCAGCCGGGGCGGATCTTCCGCAAGATCGCCTACGGGCCGCTGCTCGATGTCTTCTTCGTCGACCTGCGCTCCTACCGCGGCCCCAACCAGGGAGAAGGGGACAACGGTCTCTTCGGCTGGCGGCAGGCGGACTGGCTGAAGCGGGAGCTTTTGGCCTCCCGCGCCACCTGGAAGGTGATCGCCTGCGACATGCCGATCGGCCTCGTCGTCTGGGACGACCATTCGCAGAAGCGCGGCTCGGACGCGATCGCCAATGGCGACAACGGCACGCCCCAGGGCCGCGAGAGGGAATTCGCCGATCTCTTGCGCTTCATCCGCGACCAGGCGATCGAGAACATCGTCTGGCTGACGGCCGACGTGCATTATACGGCGGCGCATCACTACGACCCGTCGCGGGCGGCGTTCAAGGATTTCCTGCCCTTCTGGGAGTTCGTATCGGGGCCGCTCCACTCCGGCACCTACGGGCCGAAGGAACTCGACAGGACCTTCGGTCCGGAAGTCCGCTTCATCAAGGCCTCGGGCGGCGGCATCGACAGCAACCTGCCGCCATCTGCGGGCCTGCAATTCTTCGGCCTCGTCGACATCAGCGGCCAGACGGGCGAAATGACCGTCAGGCTCATGGACCGGCAGGATCAGGAGCTCTGGCGGGTGACGCTCGAGCCGGCGGCCGTTGCATGACCCACGCTTTTGCGCAACCCTCATCTGCGCGCCGGCCCCTTTCGCTTTTGCGAAAAAACCTGTATGAGCCCGGCAACTGAAAAAGCGGTGCCCGCCCTGTCGCGCGTGCCTGAACCCTTCCGAGAGAAAAAATGAGCATTCGTAACATCGCGATCATCGCGCACGTCGACCATGGCAAAACGACGCTCGTCGACGAGCTCCTGAAGCAGTCTGGTTCGTTCCGCGAGAACCAGCGCGTCGCCGAACGCGTGATGGATTCCAACGATCTCGAAAAGGAACGCGGCATCACCATTCTCGCCAAGGCGACGTCGGTCGAGTGGAAGGGGACGCGCATCAACATCGTCGACACCCCCGGCCACGCCGACTTCGGCGGCGAGGTCGAACGCATTCTGTCGATGGTGGACGGCGCGATCGTGCTGGTCGACGCATCGGAAGGCCCGATGCCGCAGACCAAGTTCGTCGTCGGCAAAGCCTTGAAGGTCGGCCTGAAGCCGATCGTTGCGATCAACAAGATCGATCGGCCGGACGGCCGCCACGAGGAAGTCATCAATGAAGTCTTCGACCTCTTCGCCGCCCTGGATGCGACCGACGAGCAACTCGACTTCCCGATCCTCTACGGTTCGGGTCGTGATGGCTGGATGAACGTCAATCCCGAAGGTCCGAAGGACCAGGGAATGGGACCGCTGCTCGATCTGGTTCTGAACCATGTTCCCGAGCCGACGGTGGCGGAAGGGCCGTTCCGCATGATCGGCACGATCCTCGAGGCGAACCCCTTCCTCGGCCGGATCATCACCGGCCGCGTCCACTCCGGTTCCGTCAAGCCGAACCAGGCCGTGAAGGTTCTCGGTCAGGATGGCAAGCTGCTCGAAACCGGCCGTATTTCCAAGATTCTCGCCTTCCGCGGCATCGAGCGTCAGCCGATCGAGGAGGCCCATGCAGGCGACATCGTCGCAATCGCCGGCCTCACCAAGGGTACCGTCGCCGACACCTTCTGCGATCCTTCCGTGGCCGAGGCGCTGAAAGCCCAGCCGATCGATCCGCCGACCGTCACCATGTCCTTCATCGTCAACGATTCGCCGCTTGCCGGCACCGAGGGCGACAAGGTGACCTCGCGCGTCATCCGCGACCGGCTGTTCAAGGAAGCGGAAGGCAACGTCGCGCTGAAGATCGAAGAGTCCTCGGAGAAGGATTCCTTCTTCGTCTCCGGCCGCGGCGAATTGCAGCTGGCGGTGCTGATCGAGACGATGCGCCGCGAAGGCTTCGAGCTTGCCGTCTCGCGTCCGCGCGTCGTCATGCACAAGGACGAGAGCGGCCAATTGCTGGAGCCGGTCGAGGAAGTCGTCATCGACGTCGACGAGGAATATTCCGGCGTCGTCGTGCAGAAGATGTCGGAGCGCAAGGCCGAGATGGTCGAGCTTCGCCCCTCCGGCGGCAACCGCGTCCGCCTCGTCTTCTTCGCGCCGACCCGCGGCCTCATCGGCTATCAGTCGGAGCTTTTGACCGACACGCGCGGCACGGCGATCATGAACCGCCTGTTCCACGACTACCAGCCCTATAAGGGCGAGATCGGCGGCCGCATCAACGGCGTGCTGCTCGCCAACGAGCCGGGCGAGGCGGTGGCCTATGCGCTCTTCAACCTCGAAGACCGCGGGCCCATGGTGATCGAGCCGGGCGAGAAGGTCTATGAGGGCATGATCATCGGCATCCACACCCGCGACAACGACCTCGAGGTCAACGTCTTGAAGGGTAAGAAGCTCACCAACATGCGCGCCGCCGGCAAGGATGAGGCCGTGCGGCTGACGCCGCCGATCAAGATGACGCTCGAGCGGGCGCTCTCCTGGATCCAGGACGACGAACTGGTGGAAGTGACGCCGAAGTCGATCCGGCTCAGGAAGCTGCATCTCGACCCGCACGAGCGCAAGCGCTTCGAGAAGGCCCGCACCGCAGGGGCGGCGTAAGGCTTGGACGATCACGGGAAGGGGCGAGCAAGGCCGCCCCTCCCCCGACAGCGCCGCGTCTTACTAGACGCGCAAAGGCCGAGCTCGCGGCAGCGGGATGATGGGCTTTCCGCCGCGAAAGCCAGCTCCTCGTGACTCGCGGCCGAAACAATGCTAAAGCGCCTCGCAAATTGCGGAGCCGCGCGCCCTTCGAGCGCTTAAATCGAGGGAGCGCTTGATCGCGGCTCGCCAGATTTCAATTCGCGCATCGGGAGAGAAGCCGGAACAGCCTTCCGGACGGCCCTTCGCTATACGACAGGACATCACGCGCATGCCGGCGACGGAGATCTTGAACAGGGCGGACATGGTCAAGGCGCCGGAGGGGCGGGCTCTGCCGCAAACGGAGAAGCCTTCGCTGATCGGGCTGTTGCGCGAGGAGATGGCAAACGCGCTCGTCGAAAAGGGCGTGCCGGAGCGGCAGGTCAAGATGCGGGTCAGTCAGCTCTGGCACTGGCTCTATGTGCGCGGCGTCTCCGATTTCGACGGGATGACCAATGTCTCCAAGGACATGCGCGAAATGCTGAAAGAGCATTTCACGATCGCCCGACCGGAGATCGTCGAAGAACAGGTTTCCAATGACGGCACGCGCAAGTGGCTCCTGCGTTTTCCGCCGCGCGGCGCCGGCCGGCCGGTGGAGATCGAAACCGTCTATATCCCCGAGGAAGGCCGCGGCACGCTCTGCATTTCGAGCCAGGTCGGCTGTACGCTCACCTGCTCCTTCTGCCACACCGGCACGCAGAAGCTGGTGCGCAACCTGACGGCCGAGGAAATCCTCGCGCAGCTTCTGCTCGCCCGCGACAGGCTCGGCGACTTCCCCGAACGCGACACGCCGCAGGGCGCGATCGTGCCGGCCGAAGGCCGCAAGATCACCAACATCGTCATGATGGGCATGGGCGAGCCGCTCTATAATTTCGAGAACGTCAAGACGGCGCTCTTGATCGCCTCCGACGGCGACGGCCTGTCGCTGTCGAAGCGCCGCATCACGCTCTCGACCTCCGGCATCGTGCCCGAGATCTATCGCACCGGCGAGGAGATCGGCGTCATGCTGGCGATCTCGCTGCATGCGGTGAAGGACGAGCTGCGCGACATGCTGGTGCCGATCAACAAGAAGTATCCGCTGAAAGAGCTGATGGAGGCCTGCCGCGCCTATCCGGGGCTTTCCAATGCGCGCCGCATCACCTTCGAATATGTGATGCTGAAGGACGTCAATGACAGCCTGGAAGACGCCAAGGAACTGGTGAAGCTGTTGAGGGGCATTCCGGCGAAGATCAACCTCATCCCGTTCAACCCCTGGCCGGGCACCAATTACCAGTGCTCCGACTGGGAGCAGATCGAGAAATTCGCCGACTTCATCAACCAGGCCGGCTACGCCTCGCCGATCCGCACCCCGCGCGGCCGCGACATCCTCGCCGCCTGCGGCCAGCTCAAGTCGGAATCGGAGCGCATGCGCAAGGTCGACCGCCTCGCCTTCGAGGCGATGATGATCGCCAACCACGGCGAGGATTGAGCGGGCATCATACCCCCTCCGGCCTGCCCGTCCTCCGCAGCAGCTGCGGAGGGTGGACCGGCCAGAGGGGGCTATGGGGCGAATGCGGATGAATGGGTGTAGGATCAAGAAGTTTGATGGGTGAAGCTGTCCCCGTCGATTGATTCAGCCCTCCCGCTCTCCTAAGAAGCGGCCAGATCATCCTGGACAGGACTGTTTTCGCCCGCTCGAGCAAATAGGAGGACCCCCATGCGTTCACTTCTCATCGCGCTTGCCGCCACCGTCGCCATCGCGCTGCCAGTGCGCGCCGAGGAGGTGACGGTTGCCGTGACGGCAATCGTCGAGCATCCTGCGCTCGATGCCGCCCGCGACGGCGTCAAGGAAGCGCTTGCCGCCGCCGGCTACAAGGAGGGCGAGAACCTCAAGTTCGTCTATGAATCGGCGCAGGGCAATCCCGCGACCGCCGCCCAGATCGCCCGGCAATTCGCCGGCGACGCGCCGGACGTGATCGTGCCGATCTCGACGCCCTCCGCCCAGGCCGTCGTCTCGGCGATCCGCGACATTCCGGTGGTCTTCACGGCCGTCACCGACCCGGTCGGCGCCCAGCTCGTCAAGGACTTGGAAAAGCCCGGCGGCAACGTCACCGGCCTTTCCGACATGTCGCCGATCGCCGATCATGTGGCGCTGATCAAGGAAATCCTGCCGAATGCCAAGTCGATCGGCTATCTCTACAATTCCGGCGAGGCGAACTCGGTTTCGCTGCTGGCGGTGCTGAAGGAGGAGGCCGAAAAGGCAGGCGTTACCGTGGTCGAATCCGCGGCGACCAAGTCGGCCGAGGTCCAGGGTGCGGCGCGCGCCCTCGTCGGCCGCGCCGACGTGATCTACGTGCCGACCGACAACACGATCGTCTCGGCGCTCGAAGGCGCCGTCGCGGTCGCCGAGGAGAGCAAGCTGCCGCTCTTCACCGCGGATACGGATTCCGTTTCCCGCGGCGCGATCGCCGCGCTCGGCTTCAACTATTTCGACGTCGGCAAGCAGACGGGCGAGGTGGTCGTGCGCGTCCTCAAGGGCGAAAATCCGGGCGATATCCCGGTCAAGGTCGCGGCCGGAACCGACCTGGTGGTCAACAAGACTGCCGCCGGCAAGATGGGCGTCACCCTGCCGGAAAGCGTTCTTTCCCGCGCCACCCGCGTGATCGAGTAACGGTTTCCGTCTGCCGCCCCGCGCCTGCGGGACGGTTCGCATGAAGAAAAATGAGGTTCCGCGGCGTCGCGGAACCGAGGAAGAGGACTACCGGCGTTGAGTCAAATCGCTTTCTGGGGAGCCGTCGAGCTCGGGCTCGTCTATGCCTTCATCGCCGTCGGCGTCTTTCTCGCCTTCCGGGTGCTCGACTTTCCCGACCTGACGGTCGACGGCTCGTTCCCGCTCGGCGCGGCGGTGACGGCGGTGCTGATCATCGCCGGCGTCAATCCGTGGCTCGCCGCGGCCGTCGCCATGGCCGCAGGCGCTGCCGCCGGCCTCGTCACCGCGCTCCTCAACGTGCGCTTCCGCATCCTCAACCTGCTTGCGTCGATCCTGACCATGATCGGGCTCTTCTCGATCAATCTGCGCATCATGGGCCGGCCCAATGTCGCGCTGATCAATGCCGAAACCATGCTTTCGCCCTTCTATGGCCTTGGCCTGAGGGACTTTTACGTGCGGCCGCTCTTCGTCGGCATTCTGGTCGTCGTCGCGGTCGTCCTTGTCTGGCGCTTCCTCGAAAGCGACGCGGGCCTGGCGATGCGGGCGACCGGCGCCAATGCCCGCATGGCGCGGGCGCAAGGGGTCGAAACGAGCCGGCAGATCTATCTCGGCATGGCGCTTTCCAACGCGCTCGTTGCCATGGGCGGGGCGCTCTTTGCGCAGACCAACGGCTTTGCCGACGTGACCTCCGGCGTCGGCACCATTGTCGTCGGGCTCGCTGCGGTGATCATCGGCGAGACCCTGCTCGGCGCCCGCGGCATCCTGATCGCGCTCGTCGGCTGCGTCTTCGGCTCGATCCTCTATCGCATCGCCATCCAGCTCGCGCTTTCGAGCGATGTGCTCGGCCTCAGGGCGTCCGACCTCAACTTGGTCACCGCCGCTCTCGTCACCGTCGCCCTCGTCCTGCCCCGTCTCCGCCGCCGAGGTGTCGCATGATCAACTTCAAGGACATCCAGGTCGTCTTCGGCAAGGGCACGCCGCTTGAGAAGCAGGCGCTGAACGGCGTCAGCCTGACCATCGACGAAGGCTCCTTCGTCACCGTGATCGGCTCGAACGGCGCCGGCAAGTCGACGCTGCTCGGCGTGCTCGCGGGCGATGTGATACCGAGCGGCGGACAGGTGACGATCGGCGACACGGACGTGACCCGCAAGGGAACCGCCGCGCGCGCCGGCCTCGTCGCCCGCGTCTTCCAGGACCCGCTCGCCGGCAGCTGCGGCGCGCTGTCGATCCAGGAAAACCTGGCGCTTGCCGCCCGGCGCGGCGAAAGTCGCGGGCTTACGCCGGCGCTCGGGGTCAAGCGCCGCGAGCATTTCCGCGAGCGCATCGCCGAGCTCGGCCTCGGGCTCGAGGATCGGATGGGCGACCGCATGGACCTGCTTTCCGGCGGCCAGCGTCAGGCCGTCTCGCTGGTGATGGCGACGCTCGCCGGCTCGAAGGTGCTGCTGCTCGACGAGCACACCGCCGCGCTCGATCCGGGCATGGCCGAATTCATCATGAACCTTACGCAGAAGTTCGTCTCGGAGCGCAAGCTGACGACGCTGATGGTCACCCATTCGATGCGCCAGGCGCTCGATTTCGGCCATCGCACCATCATGCTGCACGCCGGCGAGATCGTCCTCGACGTTTCGGGCGACAGCCGCAAGACGCTGCAGGTCGAAGACCTGATCGCCATGTTCCGCCGCATCCGCGGCCAGACGCTCGACGACGACGCGCTGCTGATCGGGTGAGTCGACTCGGGCGATAAGTCGCTACTGTCGCAGTCTCACCGCGCCTGGGTCAGGAAGATCTTCACCGCGAAAATCGAAAACACGCCGGCGAAGCTGTAGTCGATCGCCCGCATCACCCGCTTGTTGCGCTGCAGCCACGCGGCAAGCCAGTCGGCGGCGAACACCACGAGCGCGTTGACCGGCATGCCGATGACGATGAAGAAGAATCCGAGGAACAAGAGCTTGCCGGTGACCGCCGGATCGTCGGCGCTGACGAATTGCGGCAGGAAGGTCATGAAGAAGATCACGACCTTGGGGTTCAGGATGTTGACCGAAAAGCCGGTCGCGATGTTCGAAAGCGCGGTGCCCTTCGCTTCCGTGACCTTCGTCACCGACAGGCTGGAACCATAACGGATCGCCTGGATCGCGAGCCACAGGAGATAGGCCGCACCGCCGGTCTTCAAGACCAGGAAGGCTGTCGGCGAGGCGGTGATCAGCGCCGAGATGCCGAAGGCGACGAGCAGTGTGTGCACGACGATGCCGAGCCCGGTGCCGACGACGACGAACAGCGCCGCCTTCTTGCCCTGCGCCAGCGCCCGGCTGATCGAGAGCGTCATGTCGGGCCCCGGCGTCGCTGCGAGAAGCAGGCTGGCGGCGGCAAAGGCAAGGAGGGTCGGCAGGCTGGGCACGAAATCCATGGCTAGTCCTCGCGGATGATCTTTGCTGCTACCGCAGGATGGGCGCTTTTGCCAGCAGATTCGTCGGAGCGCCGCTGGTTCCGCTTGTATCGCTTCGAGTTCTGGCTAAAGTGCCGCAGATTTTGCACGGGCAGCACCGCCCTTGAGAGCAGACGGACAGACATCATGACATCGCACAAAGACGTGAAAAAGGTCGTTCTCGCCTATTCCGGCGGTCTCGACACCTCGATCATCCTCAAATGGCTGCAGACGGAGCTCGGCGCCGAGGTGGTGACCTTCACTGCCGATCTCGGCCAGGGCGAGGAATTGGAGCCGGCGCGCAAGAAGGCCGAGATGCTCGGCATCAAGGAGATCTATATCGAGGACGTCCGCGAGGAATTCGTCAAGGATTTCGTCTTCCCGATGTTCCGCGCCAATGCGGTTTATGAGGGCGTCTACCTGCTCGGCACCTCGATCGCCCGTCCGCTGATCTCCAAGCACCTGATCGACATCGCCCGGAAGACCGGCGCCGACGCGATCGCCCATGGCGCAACCGGCAAGGGCAACGACCAGGTCCGCTTCGAACTTTCCGCCTACGCGCTGAACCCCGACATCAAGATCATCGCTCCGTGGCGCGACTGGTCGTTCAAGAGCCGCACGGAACTGCTCGAATTCGCCGAGAAGCACCAGATCCCGGTCGCCAAGGATAAGAAGGGCGAGGCGCCCTTCTCCGTCGACGCCAACCTCCTGCACTCCTCCTCGGAAGGCAAGGTTCTGGAAGATCCGGCCCAGGAGGCGCCGGAATATGTGCATATGCGCACGATTTCGCCCGAAGCCGCCCCTGATCAGCCGACCGTCATCAAGATCGGCTTCGAGCGCGGCGACGCGGTCTCGATCAACGGCGTGCGCCTGTCGCCGGCAACGCTGCTCGCCAAGCTCAACGAATATGGCCGCGACAACGGCATCGGCCGCATCGACCTCGTCGAGAACCGCTTCGTCGGCATGAAGTCGCGCGGCGTCTACGAGACCCCCGGCGGCACGATCCTGCTCGCCGCCCACCGCGCGATCGAGAGCATCACGCTCGACCGCGGCGCCGCGCATTTGAAGGACGAGCTGATGCCGCGCTATGCGGAACTCATCTATTACGGTTTCTGGTTCTCGCCGGAGCGCGAGATGCTGCAGGCGGCGATCGACAAGAGCCAGGAGCATGTGGAAGGCGAAGTGACGCTGAAGCTCTACAAGGGCAACGTCATGGTCATCGGCCGCGAGAGCGACAAGTCGCTCTATTCCGACAAGCTCGTCACCTTCGAGGACGACCAGGGCGCCTACGACCAGAAGGATGCCGCCGGCTTCATCAAGCTCAATGCGCTGCGTCTGCGCACGCTTGCCGCCCGCAATCGTTGAATTCGGTAGAGATTTGGAAAGCCGCGGCGGAGCGATCCGCCGCGGCTTTTTGATTGGCGCCTATTCCGCCGCGTCCTGCAGAGGCTCTTCGGCAAGCTCCGGTGCCGTTATTGGTCTGATCCGAACGGCTCTGCGATACCACAGATAGCTGGCTATCGAGATCAGCCCGAAGCCGGGGATGATCGTTCCGAGCGCCAGCACCGGCGCGCCGACGAGAGCGGCGAGCGCTCCGCCGACGAGCCCCGCCCCCATCTGGATGAAGCCCATCATTGCCGATGCAGTGCCGGCTATATGCGGAAAAGGCGCCATCGCCGCCGTCATCATGTAGGGCATGACATAGGCGATGCCGAAGGCATAGAAGCCGATCGGCGCCATCACCGAGAGAAAGCTCGGGGTGAGCCAGTGCATGGTGAAAGCCAGGCCGAGGCTCGCCGCACCGATTGAGAAGAGGCCGACTGGCACCAGCGCCTGCGGCGTGAAGCGCCGCATCAGGAACCGCATGGTGACCGTCCCGGAAAAGAAGAGCCCCGACTGCATCAGCATGCCGATGCCGAATTCGGTCGGCGTCAGGCCCACGTCGCCGATCAGCACGAAGGGCAGCATCGTCGCCCAGGCATAGAGCGCGCCAACCGCGCCGCCGATCACCAGCGTCGAAGAGATGAAGCGGCTGTCCCTCATCAGTTCGCGGTAGGCGCCGAGGATCGGCCGCAGCCGCCCCTTGTCGCGGTCTGGCACCGCCGTTTCAGCCATGAAGAACTGCACGATGAAACAGGCCATCAGCGCGAAACCGACCATCAGCAAGAAGATCGACTGCCAGCCGAAGAGCCCGAGCGCGATACCGCCAAGCGTCGGCGAGACCGCGGGACCCAGCGCGAGCATCATGCCGATCATGTTCATGATGCGCGCGGCCGTGGTTCCGGTGAACTGGTCGCGAACGATGGCGCGCGCCACCGTCATGCCGACGGAGGCGCCGATCCCCTGCACGAGCCGTCCGGCAAGCAGCACCGCAACCGAGGGGGCAAAAGCCGCCATCAGGCTGCCGGCGAGATAGATCGCCATGAAGATCAAGGTCGCGCGGCGCCGGCCGATGACATCGGAAAGCGTGCCGGAAACGAGCTGGGCAAAGGCGAATCCGCCGAAATAGAGCGACAGCGTCATCTTGATCGCCGCTTCGCTCGAGGAAAAGGCGCGGACGAGCTCCGGCATTGCCGGGGTATAGAGCGCCATCGAAACGGGACCGAGCGCCACGAGGACGGCACCGATGACGCTCGTACGCCGCTCGCTCATCCTGAGGGTCACGCGTGAACTCCTGTGCCTTTCGGGAGGACATTGGGCGTGGATACGGCGAAAACGGCCCGCCCCTTTGTCTTGCCGCGTTTCGTGCGACTTCGGGTGGTCTAACCGCCCAGATGCTCCACGCTCGCCTCGATCCGCTCCATGTCGTCGTCGGAGAGGCCGAAATGGTGGCCGATCTCATGGATCAGCACATGGGTGATGATGTCGCCGAGCGTTTCCTCGTTCTCCGCCCAGTAATCGAGGATCGGCCGGCGGTAGAGGATGATCCGGTTCGGGAATTCGCCCGTTTCCATGGTGAAGCGTTCGCCGATACCGCGGCCTTCGAACAGGCCGAGCAGATCGAAAGGCGTCTCGAGCGCCATGTCTTCGAAGACATCGTCGCTCGGGAAATCGGCGACTTCTATGATGAGGTCCGTCGTCAGCTTGCGGAATTCCTGCGGCAGGTGGCTGTAGGCTTCAAACGCAAGCTGTTCGAATGTCGTAAGCGTCGGTGCGTGGCGTTCCCGCCAATCTTCGGTCTGGTCAATGCGGGCCATGGGCACTCCTTGTTGCCCTCATATAGCCGTTTCGCCTTTGTTTTTCGAGTGTTGAATTCCAGCGGTCTCGGCCAAGGAATAAATTCTTATATCATGGCTGTTGACTCTTCCGGCAAGCTCTGGAATCCATAAGAACATAACATGAACAAAAACTATGGGAGTGACCGTCATGGCCGAAAACGCCGTGCAACGGCAAACCATTCTTTCCCTTCGTGAAACCATAGCACGGATCGAAAACGGTTGCCCTCCCGCCGCCATGCCGACGACCCGGGAGCCCGATCCTGCCGGCTTCCGCCGGGAGGGAGCATCGCATCGCAAGGCTCTGCCGCTTGGCATTCCGCCGCTTGACGGGGCGCTCAAAGGCGGGCTGCCGCTCGAAGGCCTGACCGAAATCCGCAATGCCGAAACTCGCGATGCGGGAGCGGCTGCCGGCTTCGTCACAGCGCTTGCGGTGCTTTACCAGCAGGAGCGGAAAAGCAAGGGCCATCTGGGCCCGGTCCTTTGGATCAGCCAGGCGCTCGCCACCCGCGAGGCCGGGCATCCTTATGCGCCAGGGCTCAAATCCTTTGGGCTCGATGCCGAGCGCTTCCTCTTCGTCTCCGCGCGTACGGTCAAGGATGCGCTTTGGATCACCGAGACGGCGCTTTCCGTGCCGGTCTTTGCCGCAATCGTCCTCGAAATCCGCGGCAATCCCGCCTCTCTCGCCTTGAGCGAAAGCCGGCGCCTGCACGTCAAGGCGCGGGCCGGCAAAGTGCCGCTTCTCCTCTTCCGCCAGGCCGGCGAGGAGGAGGCGAGCAGTGCCTTCTTCCGCTTCCGGATCAGGCCGGCCCCGGCCGGCGAGCGCCCCCTCCCCGATGGCTCGGTGCTTTGCGGCAGCATCGGCCACCCCGCCTTTCACCTCCTTGTCGAAAAAAGCAGGGCCTACGCCTCGCACGACATTTTTCTCGAATGGAACGCCCATGACCGCCGCTTCTATCCCATCGACGAGCGCCGGAACGCCGCTCTTCAGACAAACGACCAGCCAGAGAATCCTGTCGATCCACTTTCCGCATCTGCCCGCCGATCGCGTGGCGCGCAGCCGCTGGGGCGCCTCCTGGCTTTCGCGCGGGCGTCCTGATCATCCGCCGGTCGTTTTTGCCGCGAAGATTGACAATGCCATGCGCCTCGTGGCGCTCGATGCGCTTGCCGAGCGGATCGGCCTGAAGCGCGGCCAGGGGGCGGCGGAAGCCCGCGCCATGTGTCCGTCGCTCGACGTGATCGCCGCCGATCCTTCGGCCGACCTGGCCTTTCTGGAAGCGCTTGCCGACTGGTGCGACCGTTATACGCCGCTCGTCGCGCTCGACGGCAAGGACGGCCTGTTCCTCGACATCACCGGTTGCGCCCATCTTCATGGCGGCGAGAAGGGGCTGGTCAGCGATGTGCTCTCGCGGCTCTTTGCCCTTGGGGTCGAGGCACGCGCGACCGTCTCCTCCTCCGCCGGCCTCTCCTGGGCGGCTGTGCGCTATGGCCATGTCGACGTCATTGCCTCCGAGGAGGCCGATCGGGTGCTGGCGCCCTTGCCGGTTGCAGCACTTCGCCTGCCTGAGGAAACCGCCGCCGCACTCGAGCGCGTCGGGCTGAAGGAAATCGGCGACCTTCTCGAAGCGCCGCGCGCGCCCATTGCCCGCCGTTTCGGTTCCCTTCTTCTCCTCAGGCTCGACCAGGCGAGGGGCCAGGCGGACGAGCCGCTGTCGCCCCGTCTGCCAGTACCGAGCTTTTCCGCCGAGCGCCGCCTTGCCGAGCCGCTGATCGACGAGGAGCATGTTCTCGAACTCACCCGGCATCTCGCCAAGGATGTCCGCTCATCGCTCGAGCGGCAGGGCGAAGGCGGGCGGCTGTTCGAGCTTCTCCTGTTTCGCGTCGACGGGCGGGTGTTCCGTGTCAAGGCGCATGCGGCCGTTGCCTTGAATGACGCGGAGCGGATCGCGGCGCTCTTTCGCGAGCGTCTGCAGGCTGTCCATGACGATCTCGACGCCGGATACGGCTTCGAAATCCTCCGGCTTGCCGTTCTGAGGAGCGAAAGGCTCGATCCCGCCCAGAAGGATTTTTCCGGCGTTCCCGACGAAAGCCAGCCGCTTGCCGCCTTCGTCGACAAGGTTTCCGCCCGCTTCGGGCCGGATTGCCTGATGCAGGCGGCCTTTGCCGAAAGCCATCTTCCGGAGCGGGCGGGCGGATTTGTTCCCTTGCGGAATATCGCGGCCGTCATGGATGCTCCCGCGCAAGGCAAGGCTTTTCCGGAAGACGGGGTTTTTCCGGAAAACCGCCCCTTGCGGATTTTTGCCCATCCCGAACCGGTGGAGGCGACGGCCGAGGTGCCGGAAGGTGCTCCGCGCAGCTTCAACTGGCGCAAGACCCGTTACCGCGTTACCCGGGCCGAGGGGCCGGAACGCATCGCCGCCGAATGGTGGATCGTCGGGGAAGACCATCCGACCCGCGATTATTTCCGGGTCGAGGATCAGGAAGGCCGGCGCTTCTGGCTTTTCCGCGAAGGCCTTTACGAAAGGGAAGTCACCTCAGCCCGCTGGTTCATGCATGGAGTTTTCGCATGAGCGCGGAGCCGATCTTCTACGAGCTTGGCGCGCGAACGAACTTCTCCTTCCTCGAAGGGGCGGCGCCGGCCGAGGAGATGATCGTCTTTGCCAAGAAGGTCGGGCTTCCAGGCCTCGGCATTGCCGACCGCAACAGCGTGGCCGGCGTCGTCCGGGCCCATGCCAAGGCGAAAATGGAAGACTATCCCTTCCAGCCGGGCGCCCGGCTCGTTTTTGCTGATGGCACGCCGGATATCCTCGCTTATCCGAGAAACAGGCGGGGCTGGGGACATCTCTGTCGCCTGCTCAGCGCCGGGAACCTGCGTTCGAAGAAGGGCGACTGCACGCTCTATCTTGCCGATCTCCTCGAATGGCAGGAGGACCTTCTCCTGATCGTCCTGCCGGGCAAAGCGCGGCCGGAGCCGCAGTCCTTGGAAGCGCTTCTTGAAAAATTGCAGGAGCCCGCGGGCAATCGGCTCCATCTTGGCCTGACGCCGCATTACGACGGCTTCGACCGGCATGATTTCGCCGTTCTGGCAGCCATCGCCCGCAAGCGCGATGTCCGGCTCATCGCCACCAATGACGCGCTCTACCACGATCCGCAATACCGGCCGCTTGCCGATGTCGTGACTGCCATACGCGAGCATGTGACGATCATGAGCGCCGGCTTCCTCATCCAGAAGAATGCCGAAAGGCATCTGAAGGGCCCAAGCGAAATGGCTCGGCTTTTCAGCGATCATCCCGAGGCGATCGCCAATACGGGCCGGTTTTTCAAGCGGCTCTCCTTCAGCCTCGACGAGCTCAGCCATCAATATCCGGATGAGAATGCCACGGGCAAGACACCGGCCGAAAGCCTGCGCAGGCTCGTCGCGGAAGGGGCGGTGGAACGCTATCCCGCGGGTGTGCCGGAAAAGGTGAAGCGCCAGATCGCCTACGAGCTCGAGCTCATCCACGAGAAGAAATACGAGCCCTATTTCCTGACCGTGCACAAGCTGGTGAAGTTTGCCCGCAGCGAAAACATCCTCTGCCAGGGGCGAGGGTCGGCGGCCAATTCCTCGGTCTGCTTCTGCCTCGGCATCACCGATGTCGATCCGCAGAAGTTCACGCTGCTCTTCGACCGCTTCCTGTCGAAGGACCGCGACGAGCCGCCGGACATCGATGTCGATTTCGAGCATGAGCGGCGCGAAGAGGTCATCCAATATATCTACCGCACCTATGGCAGGGAGCATGCGGGGCTGACCGCCGCGGTGATCAGCTACCGCTCGCGCTCGGCGGGCCGTGAGGTCGCCAAGGCCTTCGGTCTTTCGGAAGACGTGCAATCGGCACTCGTCAGCTCCATCTGGGGCTGGGGAACCTCTCCCTTCACCGAAGAGCAGGCCAAGGGAGCAGGCCTCGACATGGCCGATCCGTTGACGCGGCGCGTCCTTGCCTATGCAAGCCTGCTCATGAACTTTCCGCGCCATCTCTCCCAGCATGTCGGCGGCTTCGTCATCACCCGCGACCGTCTCGACGAGGTCGTGCCGATCATGAACACGGCCATGCCCGACCGTTACATGATCGAGTGGGACAAGGACGATCTCGATCAGTTGAAGATCCTCAAGGTCGACGTGCTGGCGCTCGGCATGCTGACCTGCCTCGCCAAGGCCTTCAAGCTTCTGGAGGCGCATTACGGCGAGCCGAAAATTTTGGCCGATCTCTACCAGGACCAGAAACCGGCCGTTTACGACATGATCTGCCGGGCCGACACGGTCGGGGTTTTCCAGATCGAAAGCCGCGCGCAGATGAGCATGCTGCCACGCCTCAGACCGCGCGAGATGTACGATCTGGTGATCGAAGTCGCGATCGTCCGCCCCGGACCGATCCAGGGCGACATGGTGCATCCCTATCTTAAGCGGCGCGAGGCCGAGCGCCGGGGCGAGCCGGTCGAATATCCGAGCCCGGAATTGAAGGCGGTTCTGAAAAGGACGCTGGGCGTGCCTTTGTTCCAGGAACAGGCGATGCAGATCGCGATCACCGCCGCCGGTTTCTCACCGAGCGAAGCCGATCGCCTGCGTCGTGCCATGGCGACCTTCAAGCGGACGGGCACGATCCACACCTTCGAGCGGAAGATGATCGATGGCATGGTCAAGAACGGCTACGATCCGGAATTCGCCGAGCGCTGCTTCAACCAGATCAAGGGCTTCGGCGAATACGGCTTTCCCGAAAGCCATGCCGCCTCCTTCGCCTCGCTCGTCTATGCCTCATCCTGGTTCAAGGCTTACTATCCGGATATCTTCTGCGCCGCGCTTTTGAATTCGCAGCCAATGGGCTTCTATGCGCCCGCCCAGCTCGTGCGCGATGCCCGCGAGCACGCGGTCAAGGTTCTGCCGGTCGATATCAATCATTCGAATTGGGACGCCCTCCTCGAGGGCGAGGACATGTTCGACAGGAATGCAATCGACCCGCGCCATGCGCAAATGCGGGACGTCATCAAATCCCGGAAAGCCGTCCGGCTGGGTTTCCGGCTGGTCAAGGGGTTGAGCCGAACGGATATGGAGGCGCTGGTTGCCCGTCGCGGCGAAGGGTACCGCTCCGTCCACGATCTCTGGATCCGCTCCGGCTTGACCCGGCCCGTCCTGGAGCGCCTGGCAGATGCCGATGCCTTCCGCTCGATCGGGCTCGACCGGCGGGTAGCCCTCTGGGCGGTGAAGGCGCTCAACGAAGCCTCTGCGGTCGAGCGGCTGCCGCTCTTCGATGGGGCAGGCTGCGAGGACCTGCAGGTCGAACCCGCGGTCGCCCTGCCCGAGATGCCCGCGGGCGAACATGTCATCCATGACTATCGAACCCTGACGCTTTCGCTCAAGGCCCATCCGGTCTCCTTCATGCGCCAGGATTTTGCGCGCATGGGCATTACTTGCAACCGTGATCTGGCGAAGGCGCCAGCGGGAAAACGGGTGACGGTGGCAGGCGTCGTGCTCGTTCGTCAGCGCCCGGGTTCGGCCAATGGCGTCATCTTCATGACCATCGAGGACGAGACCGGCGTTTCCAACATCATCGTCTGGGAAAGGACGTTCCGGAAATATCGGCCTGAGGTCATGGGATCGCGGCTCGTGAAGGTGCGCGGCCGCCTGCAGAGCGAAAGCGGAGTCATCCATGTCGTTGCCGAATATATCGAGGACATGACGCCGATGCTCGGCCTGCTGCGGAAAGAGGCGCGGCGGTTCGGCGCGAGCGACCGGGCGGACGAGACCCTCAGGCCAACGGCAGATGCCCGCGACAAGAGAAAGCTGCAGCAGCTGCGCCCAGTCCAGCCTACCCCCGAACGGCAACCGGATGCGGCCTCCGACGTGGCCGAGGTGATGCCGAAAGGGCGCAATTTCCACTGACGTGCCCTGGCCGGCAATGGACAACGGCATCCGAACCCACGCAATATCGAGCCACACAACATCAGGCTCCCTTCACAGCCAAGCGGCTGTGTAAAAATGTCGCAGGCCGAGCCCTGGGACCTGTCGACCCATCCGTTAGGCAGTGTGCCTTAGAATCACCCGATAATTGAAAACACGTAGCTTTTTGCCAAGTTTAGAACGACTCTAATGCCAGACCCTATCCTTTATCTGGCAGTTTTTTGTTGACGGAAAACATCCTCTTTTGCTTTATAGAACTGTTCAGGGCGTTGCGTTCCACGGGCAAGACGAAATGCTGGTTTGCAGTTGCAATTTCATCACCGACAAAGACATCGAAGACACGATCGTCAGCCTCCTCGACGAGGACTGCTGGCAACTGATCGTGCCGGCGAAAGTCTATCATGCGATGGAAAAACGCGGCCGTTGCTGCGGCTGCTTCCCGAACGTCGTCGATATCATCATCCGCACCACCGAAGCCTATCACGCCCAGCGCGACTCGACGGAAGCCGAAGTTTTCGACTTCCTGACCCGCCTCAAGGAATTCCATGAGGAAAATCGAAGGGCGGATCTTGAAAGGCGACGCAAGGCTCATCGAGCAGCCTAACGCAGCGCTCCTCTCGACGCAGCTTTTTGAGCGAGGCGGAATATCGGCCCTCAACGCGCCAAATGCTGAAAGGCGGCGACGACCTCCTCATAGGCCTTGCGCTTGAACGGCACGATCAGGCCGGGCAACTCGTGCATCGGCTTCCATTCCCAGGCATCGAATTCGGGATCGTGGCCGCCCGGCGGCGGGTTGATGGCGATCTCGCTCTCGTCGCCTTCGAAACGGAAGGCATACCAGCGCTGCGTCTGGCCGCGATATTTGCCCTTGAGACCGATGCCGACCAGGTGCGCCGGCAGGTCGTAATTGATCCAGTGCGGCGCTTCGGCAAGAAGCGAAACCGTGCGCATGCCGGTCTCTTCATAAAGCTCGCGATAGGCCGCTTGGAGCGGATCCTCGCCCTCGTCGATGCCGCCCTGCGGCATCTGCCAGAGCTGCGGCGAACCGTCATATTCCGAATTGCCGGCGGCAAGGCGATGGCCGGCCCAGACAAGGCCGGCCTGGTTCAGAACCATGACGCCGACACAGGGGCGATAGGGCAGGTCCCCTGCATTCACTATCTTGCCTTTGTGCTTGCCCATATCGTCCATCCTTTGAGTTCCCACCGGTTGCGACACGATCAGGGATCAGTTCTGTTGCGGGTCGTTGACGAGCGCCGAAACGCCGACGAATTCGATGCCGCGCCCTCCGGCCTCTTCCATCCACTTCGCGATCGCCGCCACGCTTTCGTCGAAAGCCGAGGCGACGCCGATCGCCGCGCCATTGCGCCGCGCGATGCGTTCGAGCTCGTCGAGCTTGCGCAGGATCGCGTCATCGCTGAGCTCGGCGTCGAGGACGGCATCGGCGAAGCCGTGCGGCACGTCAAAAGCGCCGGCGAGCGTGCCGGAGAGGGATTGCGCCGCTGTGCCGTCGTCGAGGAACAACAGGCCGCGCTTGCCGAGGTCGCGCATGACCGGCTCGAGCGCATCCGCGTCGGAGAGAAAGCGTCCGCCGAGATAGTTCATGATTCCGGTATAGTTGGTGATCTGTCCCATGCTTCGGTGCAGTTCGGCGAGATTCTTCTCGGCCCCGCGGGATACGATCAGCGCATGTGGGCCCGGATCGCTGTCGGGATAGTCGAATGGCTCCATCGGGATCTGCAAGAGAATCTCGTGGCCGTCACGCCGAGCCTCCTGCATCCAGCGCTGCAGGCTGTTACCGGCGGCGGCAAAAGCGAGGGTCACTTCCGGGGACAATTCGCGGATCGCGCGCTGCGTTCCCGTCTGGCTCAGTCCGAGGCCTCCGACGACGAGGCCGATGCGCGTGCCACGGGCGCCGGACCAGGCGCGTGCATATTGATCCATCGGCCTCAGGCCGTCCGGACCGACGATCGGCAGCCGGCCCTCCGGCGTGTCCTCGAGCAGATCTTCATTGGGAATAGCGGCCATGCGCGGGTCCTGCCCGCGCGTCGGGAAGGCACTAATCAGCGCCGGACCGCCACCGTCGCGTGATCGCGGCGAATATTTCGTGACCATCGTGCCGTCACTCGTGAGCATTTCCTCGATATGCGCGCCCGAGAGCCCGCCGGCTCGCCGCATCGTTCCGGCCTTATCCGCCCTTGCGTCGCCGGCCCGCCCCGGAGGAGCCGTCTCCTGAGAGGTCGCGACCGCCGCCCCGCCTTCAGCCGGGTCGGAGGTGCGGATCAATGGATCAGGGGCGAAGGCGCTCCAACCCGAAAGCGCGATGACGGCCAAGGCGCAAGCGGCGAAGAACATGCGGGCGAGCATTCGGCGTGGATTACGCTTGCGCGGGACGCTTTGCTTGCGACCCCGGCCAAGGGGAGCATTGAGATCAATTCCCAAACGGAGCCTCGGTCGCCTCGAATCGCCGGTAAGGTGTGCGCCCGCGAAGAATCATCGCATCGCGGGCGGCATTGTCGATCCATAATATAAAGGCGCCGGGTTGAATAGCCCGGCGCCCAACTTCTCTCACAGCCTCGGCCGCAGACTTACTTCTTCAGTTCGGCCTGCTCGGGGTTCGCTGGGAAGGCCGGATCGGTCTTCTTGCCACGAAGCAGGTCGAGCGCGTAGTTGAGCTGGATGTCGTCCTTGGCCTCCGGCGGCACATAGGCGACCGAACCGGATCCTTCGTCCGTTTCGTTCTGCCCCGGGATATGGCCGCGCAGATCGGATTCGCCCTGCGCCTCGATCTTGCCCAGAAGCTCCGGTGGCAGCGGCTGCTCGACCTTGATGTCGGGCGTGATGCCGGTGCCTTGGATCGACTTGCCTGAAGGCGTGTAGTAAAGCGCCGTCGTCAGCCGCAGAGCACCGGCGTCACCGAGCGGAATGATCGTCTGCACCGACCCCTTGCCGAAGGAACGCGTGCCTAGAACGGTGGCCCGCTTCATATCCTGAAGTGCGCCCGCCACGATCTCCGATGCCGATGCGGAGCCGCCGTTGACGAGCACGATGACGGGCTTTCCGTCGGTGAGGTCGCCCGGGGTCGCATTGAAACGGCGGGTCTCGTTCGGATTGCGGCCGCGCGTCGAGACGACCTCGCCGCGCTCCAGGAACGCGTCCGAAACATTGATCGCCTGATCGAGCAGGCCGCCCGGGTTGAGGCGCAGATCGAGAACATAGCCCTTGAGCTTGTCCGCCGGAACTTCCGCCTTGACCTTCTCGATACCCTTCTTCAGGTCATCGAAGGTTTTCTCGGTGAAGGAGATCACGCGCAGATAGCCGACGTCACCCTCGACGCGGAATTTCACCGCCCGTACGGCGATGATGTCTCGAACGATCGTCAGCTCGATCGGCTTGTCCGCGCCCTTGCGCAGAATGGTGAGTTTGATCGGCGTGCCGACGGCGCCGCGCATCTTGTCGACCGCTTCCTCGAGCTTCAAGCCGCGAACGTCCTGCCCGTCGATTTTCGAGATCAGGTCACCGGCAAGCACGCCGGCACGGGCGGCAGGGGTATCGTCGATGGGGCTCGTCACCTTGACGAGATCTTCCTCCATCGTCACCTCGATGCCGAGGCCGCCGAATTCGCCGCGCGTCTGCGTACGCATATCCTCGGCGTCCGTCGAGTTCATGTAGCTCGAGTGCGGATCCAGCGACTGCAGCATGCCGTTAATCGCATTTTCGATCAGCTTGTCATCCTGCGGCGGCGTCACGTACTGCGCGCGCACGCGCTCGAACACGTCGCCGAAAATCGCCAACTCCCGGTATGTCGACGAATTGGCCGCCACGGCCGGGATGGTGGCTGAATAGACGACGCCCATCGCCGTCGCCCCCATCAGCGCCCCGACCAGAACAAGTGAAGCCCTACGTATCATTTTGCGCCCTTCCAACCTCTGCTGCGGTCCACCATGGTCGGGAATCAACCGGTTTCCCGTCTTTTCGAAACTCAATGTAAAGTGTCGGCCGGTCCGTTTCCAGCGTTAACGCCGCCGCACTTGCCACTCTTTTTGCCCCCATTGCCGCAACCGGTTCGCCGGCTACGACGAATTGCCCCGGGCGGACGCTGACGCTTTCCATTCCGGCGAGCACGATATGATAGCCGTCGCCGGGATTGAGAATGATCATCTGCCCGTAGCTGCGGAAACTGCCGGCATAGACGATCCATCCATCCGCCGGCGTGGTCACCAGCGCGCCCGCATTGGACTCCAGCATGATCCCCTGCAGCGAATGCCCGGTGCCGTCGGCGTCGCCAAATTGCCGCAGGAGCGAACCTGCAACCGGATAGCTGAGCTTCTCCCGCAACTCGGAAAACACATATGCGGGGGCAATGCGGTTTTTGTCGGGCACGGCGCTTTTGGCAAGCTCCCGCGCCGCCTCGCGCTCGGCCTCGCTCATCCGCCGGCGCTCTTCCTCCTCCGCCTTCGCGGCGGCAGCCGCCTCGCGCACCGAGGACATCTCCCTCTCGAGAGACGAAATCAGGCCTTCGAGGTTTGTCGCTTGCAGCGCGAGCTCCTCGGCCCTGCGTTGTTCGGCGGCGAGCTCCGCCGCGTTCTGTTGGCGCAGCTTCTCCTTCTCGGCGGCAAGCATCGTCATGCGCCGCTCTTCCTCGAGATTGGCCGTCATCGCCGCCGTCAGCTCCTCGCGCTGGCGGTCGATGCCGCTGCGGATATCGGCAAGCGCCTTCAGATCGGCTAGCAGACTGTCGGTTTGCTGCCGGATTTCCGGAACCACGGCGCCGAGCAGGATCGCGCTACGGACGGATGCGAGCGCGTCCTCGGGCGTCACCAGTATCGCAGGCGGCGGATTGCGCCCCATGCGCTGAAGGGCGGCAAGCACTTCGGCAAGCACGCCTCGACGTGCCCTCAGCGACCGCCTGACCGCGTCTTCCTTGACCCGCAACTCGCCGAGCTTCTTCTCGCCATCCGCGATCTGCCGCTCCAGGTCCTGACGCTTGCGCGCCGATTCGACGATGGCCGCACGCAGCGCCGCATTGCTCTTGTCGATATCAGCGATGGTCTTTTCCAGCGCCTCGGCGCGCTCAACCGACAGCGTGATCGTCGTCGACAGCGCCTCGAGTTCGCTCCGCGTGCTTTCGCGCCTCAGAGCAAGCGCCGCAGCCGGGTCCTCATGCTCCCGCACTGCTGCGGGCTCAGCAGCACCGGCAACGACCGCATCCTCGGCGAGCGCCGGGGCAATTGTCGACAGGAGAAGCGTCGACAGGAGAAGTATTGCGATTGCGGCATCCCGCAGCGCCCGTGCGCTCCGGCTCAAATCCGCATCCTCCCTTGCTCGTCTCATCCTGCATCCGCGAAAATCGGTAGGAGATCCCAAAGCGCCACGCGTTTCATCAGACGCGCAAAGATCGCTGTAGCATTTTGAATTGCTGCATCTCGTTTTCCTTGGATTGACGTCGATTCAAGGAGAAATGCAGTAGGCTCGAGGCCTGCCAAATTCATCCATTACTGTTCCTGTCCATTCAATAGGGCGCGGCGGCTTTCGCTCCTGACCGCGTCGGAATAGATCTGAAAATCTCCGAATTTCCCGCATCTTTCCTCCTATCAGACACGACATCCGCCGCAGAGAATGATGAATTCGGTAGGTCCTGAGCCTAATCTGATTTGGCGGACCCACCAACACATATTCTCGTTATCGCTTAGCGAGCCTGGACGCGGGGCAGCCGAGTTCACTCGGAGATGATCTTCACCTTGTCGCCTGGCCTGACGGTGGAGCTTACCTGCATCGCATTGATCAGCCGGAAGAGATCGAGCTTCCGGTCCGTCCCCATCATTCGCGACGCCAAGGTGGCGATCGTATCGCCGGGCCTCACGGCAACTACGCGGATGCGCAGCGGCCTCAAGGCCTGGATCTCGCTCGTCGTCATCCGGCGGAACGAGTTGCGCAAGTGGCTGGCCGTCGTCTCGAGCGCCGTCGATCCTTTCGGCACGGCCGTCAGGAAGCGGTAGATGCGGTCGTCGATCCGGATCACCGTGACATCGAAGTCCCAGCGGTCGGCAGAAGCGCGCGCAGTCGCCGCTTCGAGGCCGTTGAGGGTGATCGGCTTTATCGTATCCGGCTGCAGACCGGTCACCCAGCCGCTGGCGATGTAATCCGTCAGGCTGCGCCGGTTGGCGTCGCCTATGCCGTCGAAGCGGATGGCGATCTCGCCTGGGCCCGTGGCGAGCACCGCCTCGGCCTTGTTGTCGATCTGAAAGCCCATGGGCACGTCGAAGCGAATGCCGAGCTGCCCGTGCAGGAAGGTCTGGCCGCGGACATAGCCCTCCTGCGGGCTGTCTCCATAAAGCAGCCCGTCGATACCGGCGAGATAATAGTCGCGTCCGCGGTCGCCGCTCGTGCCTTCGGGCCCGAAGGCGCGCGCATGCCGGCGCGCGAGTTCGACGCGTTGCGGCGCATTCGGGTGGCTCGAGAGGAAGTCGAGGCTCTGGTCCGCTTCCGGGTCGACCGAGGTAAACCGGCTGTAGGCTGCCATGGAATCGAGGAAGCGTGCCGCCGAGTAGGGATCGTAACCGGCCTCACCCAGCATGCGCACGCCGATGACGTCGGCCTGCAGTTCCTGGTTGCGCGAGAAGGCGGCGAGCCGAAGCTTGCCCCGGGCGAGCGCCTGCTTGCCGGCGAGATCGGAAGAGAGCACTTCGGCGACGACTCGACTGGCAATGACCTCGGCTTCTTCGCGCTGCTGGCGCTGGATGCCGTGATTGGCCGTGACATGCGCCATCTCGTGCGAAAGCACCGCTGCCACTTCCGAGGCGTCATTGGCCAGCGCAAGCAAGCCGCGCGTGACGTAGAGATATCCGCCCGGAAGCGCAAAAGCATTGATTGCCGGGGAATTGAGTATGGTGATGCGATAGGACTGCTGCGGATTTTCCGAGACGGCCGTCAACGCGCCGGTGATGCGGGCGACCAGCCGTTCTGTTTTTGCATCGCGATATTCGCCGCCATAGCTCGCGACGATGCGGGGATGTTCGCGCGCGCCGAGCTGGGCGCGCGGATCGTTCTTCTGCACCTCCGCAACGATCTGCGGATTGGAGGAAGGCGAGACGGTCGGTTCATAGGTTTGTTCGATCAGTGACTGGCAGGCCGAGAGAAGCGCCCCGGCGGCCAATACAACCAAAGATCGTGATGCCCTGCCCCCGCGCCACGCCGGAAACCAGTCGTTTGTGACTGCACGCCTCGTCATACCTCAGCCCACTCTCACCCGCCGATGCCAGCCAGCCTCGCCCGCCGGTGATCATCAACGTTGAAAAATCCTACTTTTTCAGCCGGATAGGGTGGCCGGCGTAGGTCCTTCAGCTACGATTCCTGCTGTACCGATTTCAGCATCGTCTGCCTAGCCGATCCCAATAGAAATAGTTGCCCCGTGATATCGTAGCAACGGGCGCGCGAGTAACGCGCGCATCCGCCCGATGTTCCGCGGGTCGCACAACGTGACGGTCAAATTGTGGCGAAGGGCGAAGATCGCGCTATGAATTGCCGAGAAAACGGTTGATTGCCGCTGTATCGCGGCGCTCGAGGAAGCGGTCGAGGGGATCATGGACGAGAATATGCCCCTGGTCGAGAAAGAGCACGCTGTCGGAGAGCTGCCTCAAGTCTTCGGGATGATGCGTGATCATCAGGATGGTGTTGCCTTCTTCGCGGTGGAGGTCGGCAAGCAGTTCACGCATTTCCGCTCGCATACCGGGATCGAGGGCGGCGAAGGGCTCGTCAAGCAGGAGCAGCGGCCGGTGCCGCACCACGGCGCGGGCTAGCGCGACCCTCTGCCGTTCGCCTCCGGAAAGCGTCGGCGGCAATCTCCTGCCGAAGCCGGCGAGGCCGACTCGTTCGAGCGCCTCGTCGACCCTCTTCAGATCGACACTGCGCAAGCGGAGTGACGGGCTGATGCCCAGGCCGACATTGGTGGCGACATCGAGATGGGCGAAAAGGTTGTTTTCCTGAAAGATGACGGAGACCGGCCGTTCGGACGGCGGGCGCCCAGCCATTTCCTCACCGAAGATGCGGACGACGCCCCGGTCCGCCGCTTCAAAGCCGGCGATGACGTTGAAGAGCGTCGATTTCCCCGAGCCGGAGACGCCGGCCACGCCGACGATCTCGCCGGCCCGGACGGTGCAGTCGAAGGCAAGCACCACGGTTTCGAACCGCACTTTCACGCCTTCCAGCCTGACGGCGACGGAGCTCATGGCCGCGCTCCTTCCGGCGATCTCTGCTCCCCCGCCGTGCCGAGTATGGTGAGGACAAGACATATGATCCCGAGCATCAGCGCCAGGCCGGCCGCATCGGCGGTTCGATAGCTACCCATGCGGCTGTAGAGCAGCCAGGGCAGGGTCGCGAGGTCCTGCGAGCCGAAGAGCGCGATCGCGCCCAAATCGCCGAGCGACAGCGCGAGTGCGAAGGAAAGGGCCATGAAAATCGGCTTTTGCAGCGGCGGCCAGTCGATCCATCGCAGGCGATGGAAACCGCCGATGCCGAGGCTCGCGGCGAGCCGCTCCGTGCGCGCGGCATGGCTCGCCATGGCCGGGGCGAGAACCCGATGGACGAAGGGCAGCGCCATCAGCGCGTTGATGGCGATGACGACGAAAGGAGCGAAACGGGAAACGTCGCCGAGAGGGCGCAAGAGCAGGAACCATCCGGCGCCAAGTACTATGGGCGGAGCCAAGAGGACCAACGATGTGCTCGCACCGATCGTGCCGGCGAAGAGTCGCGCCGACATGGGGCGCCTCCTTGCCGGGGTTGTTGGTGCGAGCAGCAAACGTTGCGTGCGGATCATCAGGGCGGCGATCGTCACCGCGATCATTGCGGAGGGCAGCGCGATCAGCACGCTCGTCGCAAGGGCATGATGGAAAGCGCTTTCGCGGACGAGGCGGCTGAGGTCCGCCTGCATGCCGGACGTGACAACGGCGACGAAGGGCGTGCCGACAAAGAACAGCGCGATGACCAGCCAGGCGCGATCCGACATGCGTGACAGCCGGCTCCGCCCATCGAAACGTCGCACCGCCTTGCCGCTCGTCTCGGCCTCTTCGGGCGGCGGTGCCACGAATTTCAGGATGAAAAGCAATGTGCCAGTGAGCAAAATCTGAAGGCCGGCCAGGGCGATCGCCCGCGGCGGGTCGAAATCGAAGCGCAGCGCCTGGTAGATCGCCACTTCGATCGTGCTTGCGGCGGGTCCGCCGCCAAGCGTCAGTACCAGCGTGAAGCTGGTGGCGCAGAGCATGAAGACGAGGCCGGCGATACCCGGCAACAGCCCCCGGATTACCGGCCATTCGATGAAGCGGAAAACCGCGAGCGAGCCCATGCCGAGATTGGCGGATGTACGCCAATATTCGGCCGGAATGCGCTCCAGTCCGGCAAGCATCAGCCGCGCTGCCAGCGGCATGTTGAAGAAGACGTGGGCAAGCAAGATGCCGAAAAGGCCATAGATACTGATCGCCTCCACCAGTCCGGTTGCGGCAAGCAGCCGGTTGAGGGCGCCCTGCTTGCCCCAGATCTCGATCAGACCGAGCGCGGCCACGAGTGCGGGAAGGCCGAGCGGCAACGCCATCAGGCGCAGCATCCATACCCGGCCGGGAAACGTTGGTTGACGGGCAAGCGCACGGGCGACGGGAATCGCAAAAAGGATCGACAGCGCCGTCGAGAGGCTTGCCTGCAGCAGCGTGAAGCGGCTGACGCGCCAGACATAGGCGTCGAACAGGCCATTGCCGTCGCCGCCGCCTTGGACGAGCAGTGCCGCGGCGGCAAGACCGACAAAAAGCAGAATGCCGCAGAGGCTGAAGCCACCGGCGGCAATCGTCAGTCTGTTTTCACGAGCAGCCAATCCAGCCCTGCCCCGCCTCAGTTCGTGCTCATGGCCGCCAGCCATTCATCGACCCAGGCCTTGCGGTTGGCGGCGACCTCTTCCGGCGAAAATAGGAAGGTCTTTTCCGGCTTCACGAGCTTGTCGAAGGCCTCCGGCAGGGGCTCTTTCGTTTCGCCGACCGGCATCATCCAGTTGGTCGTGGGGATGATCGACTGGAATTCGGGGCCGGTGATGAAGGCGAGAAACTGTCGGGCCAGTTCCGGTTCCTTAGCGCTCTTCGTCATGCCGGCCACTTCGATCTGGATATAATGCCCCTCGGCGAAGGCGGCGGCCTGGTAGCGATCGGTGTTTTCGGCAACCATGTGGTAGGCGGGAGAGGTGGTGTAAGAGAGCACCATCGGCGCTTCGCCCTTGGTAAAGAGGCCGTAAGCCTCCGACCAGCCGGGGGTCACGGTGAGCACGCGATCCTTGAGTTTCGCCCAGGCCTCGCCAGCCCTGTCGCCATAGACGGACTTCACCCAGAGAAGCAGGCCAAGACCTGGTGTCGAGGTACGCGGATCCTCGATCACGATCTTCTGGGCGGGATCGCCTTCGACCAGTTCCTTCAGGCTCTGCGGCGGGTCCTTCAGGGCTTCGGTGTCGTAGACCACCGCGAAGTGGCCGTAGTCATAGGGAACGAAGCTATCGTCGGAAAAACCGCCGGGAACCTTGAGGCTCGCGGTGTCTAGCTGATGCCGCGCAAAGTAGCCAGTGGCCTTGGCTTCCGCGACGAGGTTGGTGTCGAGACCGAGGACGATGTCGGCCTTCGAGTTCTCGCCTTCGAGCCTCAGCCGCGTCAGCAGCTCGACGCCATCGGCAACCCCGACATAGTCTACCTTGCATTCGCAGGTCTGTTCAAAGGCATCGGCGACCTTCGCCCCCGGGCCCCACTCGCTGATAAAGCTCTCATAGGTGTAGACAGTCAGCGTCTTCTCGGCCGCCAAGGGACTGGCGGCAAAGGGTAAAAGTGCAATGGCGGCGATAGCAAGCCGCTCGGGTATCTTGCGGTGTAGTGTATTGGACATGTTCGGGCACCTCTCCCTTGTGGTTTGATGCTGTACGGGAAAAGCGCGTATCGGTCCGATCGCTTCTAATCCCTCCGCCGGTATGAGCCGGATCAGGTTCCGCGGGTTGGCTCGTCGCCTCTCAGCCATGGTTCCGGAAAGTGGACCGCAGGCACCCCGTTAGAGCACCCGAGATTTAGCGCCCGACGGCAGCCAAGGCAAGCGGGGCAGAAGCATTTGCTCTGCATGCGGTCTGCGCCTATCGTCAAACGATCGTCGGCGGCATCTTGTTCGCCCAGCGGAGTCATTTAATGCCGGACATGCTCGTTCGCCTCTATGCCTTGCCCGAGAAGCGCAGCTCCCGGCTCGCTGACGGCATCAGCATCCGCCGCGCCTTGGCGCCCGAGCGCCGCCGCGTCCTTTCCTGGGTCGAGGAGCACTTCGGTGCCGGATGGGCGGGTGAGGCGGAAGCCGCCTTTTCCTCGACGCCGACGCGAATCCACATCGCGCTCGACCAGGAACGGCTCGTCGGCTTTGCGTGCCATGACGTGACGGCGCTCGGCTTCTTCGGCCCGACAGGGGTGGAGGGCATCATGCGCGGCCGGGGCATCGGCGAGGCATTGCTCATCGAAACCCTACTTGCGATGCGCGCGACCGGCTATGCCTATGCGATAATCGGCGGCGCCGGCCCGACCGATTTCTACGCCCGCACCGTTGGCGCCGCGGAAATCCCGGATTCGACCCCCGGCATCTATGCGGGCATGCTGTTGCCAGACACCCGGACCGAAGGGACCTGAGCGGCGCAACGCTTGCGAAATGCGCGCGGCGTTTCGCTCCACCCTTTTCCTCCGGCGCCGGTTTGCGCTATGGGCTTCTCCATGAACCAGATCCCCTTCACCATTCTTCTCGGTGGCACGCTCTCGCTTACGGAACGGTTGTCAGCGCAGCTCGCCGAAAGCCGGTTCATCGCGGCCGACGGCGGCATGCGGCATGCGGTTACGCTCGACGTCGTGCCCGAATTATGGGTCGGCGACTTCGATTCGACCGATGCTGCGCTGGAGGCGAAATTCGCCGGCGTGCCGCGGGAGCGCTACCCGGCCGCCAAGGCTGCGACCGACGGCGAAATCGCTGTCGAGGCAGCACTTTCGCGCGGCGCGACTTCGCTCACCTTCGCCGGCGCCCTCGGCGGCACCCGCAGCGATCACGCCTTCCTGCATCTCCTGCGGCTCGCGGCACTCGCGGACGAGGGCTATTCGGTGTTCATGACCTCCGGCGAGGAGGAGGCTTATCCCCTCCTACCGGGATCGTGGCAAATCGACCTGCCGAAGGACAGCCTGTTCTCGATCCTCGGTTTCACCGAGCTTTCCGGCCTCACCATCGAAAACGCACGCTATCCGCTCGATGGTTTCGCTCTGCCGTTCGGGTCCTCCCGGACGATTTCCAACGTCGCGGAAGGTCCGGTGCGCATTTCGCTCGAAACCGGCCGGGCCGTCGTGCTCGCCCGCCCCTACGACATTTCCGGAGCCTGACGCCTTGGCGCCCCCTATCCTGAAGCTTGACGACATCTTTCTCACCTTCGGCGGCGCGCCGCTCCTCGCCGGCGCCGGCCTGCAGGTCGAGCCCGGAGATCGCATCTGCCTCGTCGGTCGCAACGGCTCCGGCAAGTCGACGCTGATGAAGATCGCGGCCGGGCTCGCAGAACCCCAATCGGGCGAGGTGTTTCGGCATCCCACGGCAACCATACGCTATCTGCACCAGGCGCCGGATTTCGACGGCTATGATACGGTCCAGACCTATGCCGAAGCGGGGCTCGGTCCCGGCGATGATCCCTATCGCGTCACCTATATCCTGCAGCATCTGGGGCTGACCGGAGAAGAGGACCCGAAGCGGCTGTCCGGTGGCGAGGCACGGCGCGCGGCGCTTGCCCGGGTCATGGCGCCGGAGCCCGACATCCTGCTTCTCGACGAACCGACCAACCATCTCGACCTGCCGACGATCGAATGGCTCGAAGACGAGCTCGTGCGCAGCCGTTCGGCTTTGGTGCTGATCTCTCACGACCGGCGCTTTCTCGAAAAGGTCTCGACCGCCACCGTCTGGCTCGACCGCGGCCGGTCGCGCCGGCTCGATCGCGGCTTTGCCCATTTCGAAGCCTGGCGCGACGAGGTGCTGGAGGCGGAGGAACTGGAACAGCACAAGCTCGGCAAGGCGATCGAGCGGGAGGAGCACTGGCTGCGCTACGGCGTCACCGCCAGGCGCAAGCGCAACATGCGCCGTCTCGGCGAGCTGCAGGACATGCGCGCCCGCCATCGCGGCCACAAGGGACCGCAGGGCACGATACAGGCAACGATCTCCGACACGAAGGACTCCGGCAAGTTGGTGATCGAAGCGGAGAAAATCACCAAGTCCTATGGCGAGCGCACGATCGTCGCGCCGTTCTCGATCCGCGTCCACCGCGGCGACCGGATCGGCCTCGTCGGCCCGAACGGCGCCGGCAAGACGACGCTGCTGAAGCTGCTGACCGGCCAGCTCGAGCCGGATTCGGGCAGCGTCAGGCTGGGCACCAATCTTGAGATGGCCACGCTCGACCAGAAGCGCGAGGACCTGAAGCTCGACGATACGCTGGCCCATTATCTCACCGACGGGCGCGGCGAGACTCTGCTCGTCAACGGCGAGCAGCGGCACGTCACCGGCTACATGAAGGAGTTCCTGTTCCAGCCGGAGCAGGCGCGCACGCCGATCCGCGAGCTCTCCGGCGGCGAGCGGGCGCGGCTGATACTTGCCCGCATCCTGGCGCGCGCCACCAATCTCCTGATCCTCGACGAGCCGACCAACGATCTCGATATCGAGACGCTCGACCTCCTGCAGGAGATCGTCGCCGGTTTCGCAGGCACGGTGATCCTCGTCAGCCACGACCGCGACTTCCTCGACCGCACCGTGACCTCGACCATCGCGCCAGCCAATCCGGAGGCGCCGGACGGCCGCTGGATCGAATTTGCCGGCGGCTATTCCGATATGCTGGCGCAGCGCCGGGGCGCGATCGAGGAAAAGCGCAAGGCGGAAAAAACCGAGAAGGCCAAGAAGAGCGATGCACCCGCTGAAGCCGCGGAACCGCAGAAGGCCAGGGGCAAGCTTTCCTACAAGCAGAAATTCGCGCTTGAGAACCTGCCCAAGGAGATCGCCAGCGCCGAGGCCGAGATCGCCAAGCGCGAGGAGAAGATGCACGACCCCGATCTCTTCTCGCGCGATCCCGAAGGCTTCGCCAGGCTCGCTGCCGAGCTCGAGGGGCTGAGGGAAAGCCTGACACGCATGGAAGAGGAATGGCTGGAGCTCGAGGTGCTGCGCGAGGAGCTCGAGGGCTAAAGGTGAACTTTCGATACGGCGCTATTGCTCGGAGAGCTTCATGTCCGGATGATAGTCCTTACCTTCCACGACTTTGACCACCGCCTGGCCGCATTGCATGTGCTGGGTATCGGCGTTGAACGCATAAGTGGGCGCACCATAAAGTTCCCATCCCTGGTTCAGGACGGCCGTCACCTTGTGGCAGAAGGACGCATCGTCGGGACCGGTGAGGAATCGATAGAGTCTCAAGATTTTGCCTTTCGCTTTTCGATGAGGTCCGCCTTGGCGGCGAGCCTTTGCGCCTCATGGAGATGGAGCCGCTCGACCATGCGGCCGCCGAGATTGATCACGCCCTTGTCGGCATTCTCCGGGAGGCCGAAGGCTTGCATGATCGCGCGAGCTTCCTCGAGCGCACTCTCGTCGATGCCGAATGAGTGATTGGCCGCCTCAATCTGGGCGGGGTGGATCAGCATCTTGCCGTCAAAGCCCATGTCGCGGCCCTGCCGGCATTCAGCCTCGAGGGCTTTTACGTTGCGAAAATCGTTGAAGACCGCATCGATCGCGTCGAGACCGCTGGCGCGCGCAGCGAGGAGGACCTGCATCAGCCAGTGCGAGAGGTAGGGACGGCCGGGGAGGTCGGCAACGCCCGTCTCTTTCCTCAGGTCATTGAGACCCACGACCAGGCAATCGAGCCGCGCAGCCGAGCTGCGGCCGATTTCCGCGATGGCCGGCGCATTGATGACGCCGCGCGGCGTCTCGATCATGGCCCAGAGCCGCAATGAGTCCGGCGCGTCGTTTTTGGAAAGCCAATCGAGCGCAGATCGAATGGCGGCGGGCTCCTCCACCTTGGGCAAGAGGATTGCGTCCGGCTTGACGGCGAGAACGGCCGCGAGATCCCGTTCGTCGAAACCTCTTTCCGCCACATTGATGCGGATGATCGCTTCGCCATCCGGCCGACATGCGGAAAGATGGCGGACAAGGGTATCGCGCGCCTCGGCCTTGCGCTCCAGGGCCACCGCGTCCTCGAGATCGAAAATGACGGCATCCATCGCCAGGTCGTTGATCTTGGCGAGCGCACGACGATTGTCCGCCGGAACCGAGAGCACGGATCGGCGCAGCCGCACGGGGTGATGATCGGCCGGTCGCATCATGCGTTCGTTGTGCCCGCCTTTGCGTCTTCGCGCAAGACGGCGTGGTCGAAAGCTCTTGCAAGCGGCCTGCCAAGCACCCACATGGCCGATAGAAAGGTGACGAACATGCAAAGCATCCGCTCCGTTCTTTTTACAGCCGCAGCCATCGCCCTCTTGCTGGCGGTTCTCGTTCTCACCGCCTCGCTGGCCCTGGCGCTCGCCGGCATCGCCGCCGTGGTAGCGATCGGCAGCGCGATTGCCGCAAGGCTCAACGGCCGCCCGGCGCAGGCGCGCGCCCGAGCGGCTTCGCCCCGTCAGGCGCGGGAAATGCGGATCTGGAACGACGGCCGCGGCACGATCATCGATCTGTGATTCCCCGGGGAGCGCAGATTCCCCTTCATTTCGGCGCAAGACTGGGCTAAACGCTTCTGCCAATATTCCCGCTGAAATCGAAGGCCTGGACATGGAAAAGTTCGTCAAGCTCACCGGCGTCGCTGCGCCCCTGCCCGTCGTCAACATCGACACGGACATGATCATCCCGAAGGATTACCTGAAGACGATCAAGCGCACCGGTCTCGGCAAGGGGCTTTTCGCCGAATCCCGCTACAACGAGGACGGCACGCCGAACCCGGATTTCGTACTCAACAAGCCAGCCTACCAGAACGCCAATATTCTTGTTGCCGGCGACAATTTCGGCTGCGGCTCGTCGCGCGAGCATGCCCCCTGGGCACTTCTTGATTTCGGTATCCGCTGCGTCATCTCGACGTCGTTCGCCGACATCTTCTACAACAACTGTTTCAAGAACGGCATTCTGCCGATTGTCGTCAGCCAATCCGACCTCGACAAGTTGATGGACGACGCCAGCCGCGGCTCTAACGCCGTGCTGACGGTCGATCTCGAGGCGCAGGAGATTACCGGCCCCGATGGCGGCACGATCAAGTTTGAGATCGACGCCTTCAAGCGCCACTGCCTGCTGAACGGCCTCGACGACATCGGCCTGACGCTGGAAAAGGCGGGCGCCATCGACAATTTCGAAAAGGCAACGGCCGCGTCCCGCCCCTGGGCGTAAGCGCTGAAAATGGCGACCAGGCGCATTTCCTCGGGTTCCCCTTTTGAGAAGGCGGCAGGCTATTCGCGGGCCGTCGTCAAGGGCGACTGGTGCTTCGTCTCCGGCACGACCGGCTACGACTACGCCACCATGATCATGCCGGAGACGGTCGAGGAGCAGGCGCGCAATTGCCTGAAGACGATCGAGGGCGCGCTCGAGGAAGCGGGCTTCTCGCTTTTGGACGTCGTGCGCAATCATTATTACGTCACCGACGCGAGCTTCTCCGATCGGGTCTTTCCGATCTTCGGCGAGTTCTTCGGGGACATCCGTCCGGCCGCGACGATGGTTGTCTGCGATCTGATCCGGCCGGAAATGCTGCTCGAGATCGAGGTCACGGCGTTTCGGGGTTAAGCGGGACGGAAATGTCTCGCCCCCGCTCGTCGCCTGCACGACGACAGGGACCGGTGCGCTTGCCCTTCGCCTTCTTGCGGGGAAGAGCTGGCGGCAGGCGGATGAGCCCCCCGCACGCCGAAGACTCCTTTTTCATTGACCGCACGGCGTCCCTCGCGCTATCAGTCAACTCGTGGTGATTTGGCCGGCCGGCTTGCAGCCACGTTAAAGAAGTCGCTAAAGGGCCGAGGAGAACGGATTTTCCGAGGACCGGCCGCGATGATCTCGCCGCCGGTTTTTTTGTATTGATCGAGTGGACCCATGCCCATCAAGATTCCCGATACGCTGCCCGCCTTCGAAACGCTCGTCAACGAAGGCGTGCGGGTGATGACCGAGACCGTGGCGATCCGTCAGGATATCCGGCCGCTCCAGATCGGGCTTCTCAATCTCATGCCGAACAAGATCAAGACCGAGGTCCAGATGGCGCGGCTGATCGGTGCCACGCCGCTGCAGGTCGAGCTGTCTTTGGTCCGGGTGAATGGCCATCGGCCGAAGAACACGCCCGAGGACCACCTGCTCGCCTTCTATGAAACCTGGGAGGAGGTGAAGGGCCGCAAGTTCGATGGTTTCATCATTACCGGCGCGCCAGTCGAGACACTCGAATATGAAGAAGTCACCTACTGGCAGGAGCTGAAGCGCATCTTCGACTGGACGGCGACCAACGTGCATTCGACGTTGAACGTCTGCTGGGGTGCGATGGCGGCGATCTACCATTTCCATGGGGTTCCGAAATATCCGCTGAAGGAAAAGGCCTTCGGTGTCTACCGACACCAGAACCTGAAGCCATCCTCGGTCTATCTGAACGGCTTTTCAGACGATTTCGCCGTTCCCGTTTCGCGGTGGACCGAGGTGCGCCGCGCCGATATCGAGCGTGTGCCCGAACTCGAGATATTGATGGAATCGAAGGAGATGGGTGTCTGCCTGGCGCATGAAAAAAGTTGCAACCGGCTCTATATGTTCAACCATGTGGAATATGATTCGACGTCGCTGTCCGAGGAATATTTCCGCGATGTGGATGCCGGCGCGCCGATCAAGCTGCCGCACGATTATTTCCCGCACAACGACGCGACGCTGCCGCCGCAGAACCGCTGGCGCAGCCACGCGCATCTTTTCTTCGGCAACTGGATCAACGAGATCTATCAGACGACGCCCTACGAACTTGAAAAGATCGGCACGGCCGAGCACTAGCTTTCGTTCTAAACCGGGAAATCGCCGCGGATATTCCGGTTGCCGTGCCGATTGAAATGAAGCAGTTTGTCGCCGGTTCCGCGACGTTCTGAGCCGGGGTGCGCATTGCCGCTTCCGGAGGGGGAGACAAGATGAGCACCGATACGGAAATCTTCGGCTACACGGCGTCGGGCGAACCGGTCTCGCGCGTGACGCTCAAGGGCGGTGGCTTGACCGCGAAGGTCCTCACCTGGGGATCGGTCATACAGGACCTCAGACTCGAAGGCCATGCGCCGCCGCTCGTGCTCGGCTTTGAAGACTTCGACAGCTATCCCGTCCATTCCTCCTATTTCGGCGCCACGCCCGGCCGCAACGCCAACCGCATCGGCGGCGGACGCTTCACGCTTGACGGCAAGGCCTATCAGCTCGAGCTCAACGAGAAGGGCGTCACCCATCTGCATGGCGGCAGCGACAATATCGGCAAGCGCAACTGGACGATCGTCGAAAAAACGGAGGACAGCCTGACGCTTGAAATCACCGATCCGGACGGCCGTGCCGGTTATCCCGGCAATTGCACCGTCACCTGCACCTACCGGCTCGAGCCGGGTGGCGTCCTGAACGTCGTCTACACCACCGTGACCGACGCGCCGACGCTCGCCAATGTCTGCCAGCACAGCTATTTCAATCTCGACGGCGGCATCGATGCGCTCGGCCATGACATCATGATCGCCGCCGACCACTATCTGCCGGTGGACGAGCGGCTGATCCCGACCGGCGAAATCCGTCCGGTCACGGGGACCGTCTTCGATCTCAGGGAAATGACGTCAATGCGGCGACAGATGGACGGTAATGGAATTGCCTACGACCACAATTTCTGCCTCTCGCCGGAGCGCACGCGGAAGCGCTCGGTGGCGCTCGCACGCAGCATCAATTCCGGGCTTTCCATGGAAGTGCTGACCACCGAGCCGGGCGTTCAACTCTATACCGGTTCCAAGCTCGACGTGCCGGTTCCCGGCCTCGAGGGCCGCCGCTACGGCCCCTTCGCCGGCTTCTGCCTGGAAACCCAGATCTGGCCCGACGCGATCAATCACCAGGGCTTCCCGAAGGCGGTGCTCCGGCCGGGCGAAACGCTCCGCCAGGAGACCGATTATGTCTTCAGCAGGAGCTGAGCAACGAGGTCTTCGGCGGCTTGCCGCTCAACTGGAAGCCGCCATTTCACCTGCGACCGGTTCGGCCATGCGGCTGCGGATTTCCTGGACGGGCAGCCCCTCGGCGATCAGCACATGCAGTTTGGCGAAGGCGGCTTCCAGGGTCGTGTCGCCGCCTGAGACGACGCCTATGCGGGCGAGCGCCGCGCCGGTGGCATAGGTGTCCTGCGCGACCGCGCCGATCACGCATTGCGTCGTATTGACCACGGTCACGCCGCGCGCCACGGCGTCGCCGAGGGCGGTAAGCAGCCGTGCGTCCGCCTCCGGCACATTGCCGACGCCATAGCTGCGCAGCACCACTCCGCGGAGTTTCGGATCGGCGAGCACCGCTTCGACGACTCGTGGCGATAGACCGGGATGTACGGTAAGCACCGCGACCGCTTCCGGATCGAAATGCTCCGGCAGATAGAATGCCCTGGGGCTTGCAGCGAGCAGCAACTCGCGATGCAGCACGATCTTGATGCCGGCTTCGGCGATCGGCGGATAGTTGGGCGAATCGAAGGCATCGAAGCGGTCGGTTGCAATCTTGCGGCTGCGGTTGCCGCGGAAGAGCTTGCGGCCGAAGCAGAGGCCCACCTCGCGGATCGCGTCCTGCGCGGCGAGGATGAGCGCCATTTCGAGATTTTCCAGCGCATCGCTACGCGGTGCGGTCAGCGGAATCTGCGCCCCGGTCAGGATCACCGGCTTGTCGAGGCCGGTGAGCATGAAGGAGAGCGCCGAGGCCGTCCACGCCATGGTGTCGGTTCCGTGCAGCACGACGAAACCGTCATAGGCGTCCCAGCGGCGGACGAGCTCGCCGGCAATGATGGGCCATTGCGCCGGCTGGAGATTGGCGCTGTCGATCAGCCTCTCGAGCTCGACGATGTCGCAATCGGGGAGCGGCGCGGCGGAGGCCGTTTCGCCAAGCCGGCGCTTGAGCAGCGCGCCGAATCCCGCCATGGGCCTCAGCCCGCTTGGGCTCGCCTCCATGCCTATGGTGCCGCCGGTATGCAGGATCAGGACGCGGCGGCTCATGCCAGACCCGCTCCGGGTTTGAGCATCGCCTGCGGGCTCAGCAGCCGCTCAAGTTCCGCCGGCGTCAACAGCCCTTCGGCGGCCACCAGTTCGCGCACGGTCGCCCCGCTTGCGAGCGCTTCGGCAGCGATGCGCGTTGCATTGGCGTAGCCGATATGCGGCACCAGGGCGGTAACGATGCCGATGCTCTGTTCGACATGGCGCCGGCACTGCTCACGATTGGCGCGGATGCCGCGAACGCACCGCTCCTCGAAGATGGTGCAGGCGGTCGTAAGCATTTTGATGGACGAGAAGAGATTGTAGACGATCAGCGGCTCCATGGCGTTCAGCTGCAGCTGCCCGGCTTCGGCGGCCAGCGTCACGGCAAGGTCATTGCCGATGACCTGATAAGCCACCTGGTTAACCGCCTCCGGAATGACCGGATTGACCTTGCCCGGCATGATCGACGAGCCGGGCTGCATCGCCGGTAGAACGATCTCGCCTAGACCCGCGCGCGGTCCGCTCGAAAGCAGCCGCAGATCATTGGCGAGCTTCGACAGCTTGATCGCCAGCCGCTTGAGGAGGCCGGAGAAGAGCACGAAGGCGCCCATGTCGGAAGTCGCCTCGATCAGGTTGGCGGCCGGCACCACCGGTTTGCCGGATATCTCGGCAAGGTAGCGGACGGCGAGCGCCGCATAGTCCGGATGTGTGTTGAGCCCCGTGCCGATCGCAGTTCCGCCAAGATTGACCTCGCAGAGGAGACGCAGGATCTCGCCGATACGGTCTATGTCCTCGCCGAGATTGACGGCGAAGGCATCGAATTCCTGACCGAGCGTCATCGGCACAGCATCCTGCAGCTGGGTGCGGCCCATCTTCAGGACGTCGGCGAATTCCCGCCCCTTCTCCGCCAGCGTGTCCTTGAGCAAGGCGACAGCGGCGACGAGCGGCTCGGCGGCAAATTGCAGCCCGAGGCAAACGGCTGTCGGATAGGCATCGTTGGTCGATTGCGACCTGTTCACGTCGTCGTTCGGATGTAGATGCGTGTAGGCCCCCTTCGGATGGCCGAGCCTCTCGAGCGCGAGGTTTGCGATCACCTCGTTGGCGTTCATGTTGGTCGAGGTGCCGGCGCCGCCCTGGATGAGATCGACGACGAACTGGTCGTGGAGCCGCCCGGCGGCGATCTCCTCGCAGGCGGCGATAATCGCCTCGGCCTTGTGCGGCGCGATGAGGCCGAGATCGCGATTGGCGCGGGCGGCCGCCGCCTTCACCATGGCGAGCGCTGCGACGAAGGGCGGGAAGTGACTTATCGGCACTCCGGTGATCGGGAAGTTCTCGACTGCTCTAAGCGTCTGGATGCCGAACCAGGCGTCCGCCGGCACTTCGCGGTCGCCGAGCAGGTCGTGTTCGATACGTGTGTCCATGTCTTGCTCGCAAATAGGGGCGCGCCGGGTCCGCCCGGCTCGAGGATGTTACTACAGCGCCGCGCTTCTGGCGCGCGGCGCTGTAGAGCGGTAGACGGAAGACTCTGCTGTTTTCCGCCGCCGTTCGACACATTCAGATCCGCGCGTTGGATGCGACAGCTCCATCGGGGCGATAGTCCCAGGCGTCACCCTTCCAGGCTTTGCTGTCGAGGCCATGATAGCCGAACTTTTCCGGGTTGAAGACCGGTTCCGACGCGCCCGCCTCTATCTGGCTGTCGTAATCCCGCATCAGCTGCAAGGCGGGTTTGAAGAGCATGACGAGGGCGAATAGGTTGACGAGCGCAAGCAGGCCCATGGTCACGTCGGCAAAGGCGAAGATGGTGCCGAGGTCGGAGGTCGCGCCCCAGCCGCAAAGGGCGATCACTGCCACACGATAGAGGAAGATGAGCGGCTTGTTGTTCCCGCCGATCCAGACGAGGCTGTTTTCGCCGAGATAGTAGTTGTAGATCATCGTGGTGAAGCCGAAGAGCATCATCGCGATGCTGACGAAAATTCGGCCCCCCTCGCCGATGTGGCTTGCGAGCGATGCCTGAGCGAGGGCGACGCCGCCGATTTCCTCCGCGCCCGGGCGATAGACGTCGCCGAGCAGGATGATGAAGGCGGTGCAGGAGCACACGATCAGCGTATCGATGAAGACGGAGAAGGCCTGCACGACGCCCTGCGATGCCGGATGCGGCACTTCAGCCACGGCCGCGACGTTCGGCGCGCTGCCGAGGCCGGCTTCGTTGGAGAAGAGCCCACGCCGGACACCCATGACAATTGCCGCGCCGATGCCGCCGCCGATCGCCGGCTCGAGGCCGAAGGCGCTCTTGACGATCAGCATGAGCGTGGCGGGGAGCGCGTCGAGGTTGAGCGCGAGCACGACAAGCGCCATGGCGATGTAGCCGAGCGCCATGACCGGCACCAGCACGTCGGCGATGCGGGCGATACGCCGGACGCCGCCGGCGATGATGACGCCGACCAGGACGGCAATGCCTGCGGCAATCGCGACGACCGGCACGCCGAAGGCATCATTGAGCGAGGTGGCCACCGAATAGGACTGCACGCCATTGAAGCCGAAGCCGAAAGTCACGAGCAGCAGTACCGAATAGAGGCCGGCCAGCCATTTCCAGCGCTCGCCGAGGCCATGAGCAATGTAATAGGCCGGGCCGCCGCGGTAGGTGCCGTCCGGCTCGGCCCGCTTGTAGGCCTGCGCCAGGGTGCATTCGAAGAAGCTCGTCGCCATGCCGACGAGGCCGACGAGCCACATCCAGAAGACCGCCCCCGGCCCGCCCAGCGTGATGGCCACGGCAACGCCGGCGATGTTGCCGCCGCCGACGCGGCCGGCGACCGAAAGCATAAGCGCCTGAAAGGACGAAAGATGGCCATCGCTTCCGCCGGCGAAGACCTGCCCGGACCCAAGGATGCGGAACATGCGCCCGAAATAGCGAAACTGCACGAAACGCGAGGCAAACGTGAACCACAGGCCAAGGCCGATCAAGACGACGATCAGCACCTTGCTCCACAAAAGATCGTTGAGAAAATCGAGCATAAGTCTCCTCCGTTGGCGCCCGGTACGGCCCAGGCGAAAGCTCCCGAACTGTCGACGGAGCGTTAGAAATCTCCCGCAACGGCCTATGCCTGCTACCACGGCGCGAGGCAATTTGCCGGGCTGTTGCCATTTGGCGCAGATTGGTGCAGTCTCAGCGCCAAAAAGCGCTTTCGCTTTTTGGCGCTAGAGCGCGATGCGTGCAATGGGCGGAGGCGGTGCTGCTTGTGGCTTCCACCGCGGTTGAAATATTGGATCGAAAACGGATGCACGCGGACTTCGCCGCCAATCTACGGCTTCTATGCAGCTATCGAGGTTCGATCGCGGAAGTCTGCCGGCAGTTGAAGATCAACCGGCCGCAATTCAACCGCTATCTCGGCGGGCGCCATCTTCCTTCCGCTCATATCCTGCGCCGGCTCTGCGATTTTTTCGGTGTCGACGAGCACGAGATCTTGCTTCCTGCCGCCCGCTTTGCGGAGCTCGTGCGGCTGCGCCCGCGTGCACCGCGGGTCGAAGCGCCGGCGTCGACCCCTGAGGCCGACCACCTCGCCCGCCTGAAGGCGATCGGCAGTCCCGGTCTGGAGAAGTATCTCGGCTACTACTTCGAGACCTACGGCTCCATGGCTTACCCGGGAAAAATCCTGCGCAACCTCGTCCGCATCGAGCGGCGCGGCGACGGCGTCTGTTACCGGCGCAGCGAGCGGCTTGTCGAACGCGCGGGCGAAAAGGCCTATCGCGCCGTCTATCGCGGCGTTGCGCACTTCCTGACCGACCGCATCTTCCTCGTCGATTACGAAACGCTGACGGGACTGGAGATCAGCCAGACGATCCTCTTCCCCTCCTTCAAGAACCGCATCACCCGCCTTACCGGCCTCAAGCTCGGCGTCTCCGGCAGCGGCGAACGCATGCCCTGCTGCGCCCGGGTGGTCTACGATCATCTCGGCCCCGCCGTCGACCTGCGTCAGGCACTATCGCTCTGCGGCCTTTACGAGCCGGACGACCCGCGCCTCGACACGGCGCTGCGCTCTGCGATCACCAACGACATCGCTCCCGGCGAGGCGCTGTTTCGGGCAAGGTTTGTTTGAGCGCGTGGCTGAGCCAATCGACGCTACACGCAAACTTCAAAGGACTGATTTTACTGGTGAATTGGAGCGGGCGAAGGGATTCGAACCCTCGACCCCAACCTTGGCAAGGTTGTGCTCTACCCCTGAGCTACACCCGCTCATCAGACCCAGGCCCGGGGTAGTCGGTGGACCGTGGGCGCCGCCCGTTTCGCGGCGACGGGCGGTATATGGCCTAAGCCATTTTCAAATGCAACAGGGAAATGACGTACATGCCAAGATTTTTTCGGCGCCGTTTCGAACCCGTGGTTTTCGCCGTGTGGTCGAGAGGCTCCATTTGTTGGAATGTAGGCTGAGCCATCATCCCGTCTTCGATGGCGCATGCCGCTTCAGGACAGGCGAATCGCCGCGCCCGAGATTGCGGAGCGGGACCCTTCTTCGTAAGGAGAGGAAAACATAAATCCTGAAAGGACCACAGCATGAGCGAGTCACAGCCGAAGACCGCGGAAGACCTGTTCCGCTTTCTCGACGAGCTTGGGATCAAGCACGCGACCAAGCGGCACGCGCCCGTCTTCACGGTTGCAGAATCGGTCGCGCTTCGCGACGAAATCCCAGGGGGCCATACAAAAAACCTGTTCCTGAAGGACAAAAAGGACAATTATTTCCTCCTGACCGTCGAGGAGAACGCGACGGTGGACCTGAAGACCATTCATCAGACCATCGGCGCGGCGAGCAAGGTCTCCTTCGGCAAGCCGGAGAAGCTGATGGAATATCTGGGCGTAGTCCCCGGAGCGGTCACCGCCTTCGGCGCGATCAACGACAGGGACGGCAAGGTGAAGATAATTCTGGACGAGACTTTGATGGAATTCGATACGATCAACTGCCATCCGCTCTCGAACGACCAGACGACCTCGATCGCCTCGAAGGACATGTTGCGCTTCATGGAGGCGACCGGGCACGAGCCGCTTGTCTTGAAAGTGACGGCCTGACATACGATGTTTGGCGCGAAAGCATGAGGTCGGGCGGCACGCCCGCAAGGAGTGAAGAATGGGCGGTAATGACAATCCCTATGCGGGTTCCTTCGGCAATCAGATGACCGGTTCGGCTTCCTTCGGCGGAGAGCCGGCACCGGGCGCCGCGGGTGGCCCGGGCGACCTCATCAAGGAGACCACGACCGCCACCTTCGCCCGAGACGTTATCGAGGCGTCCCGCCAGCAACCGGTTCTGGTCGATTTCTGGGCTCCCTGGTGCGGGCCTTGCAAACAGCTGACGCCCGTCATCGAAAAGGTGGTCAGGGAAGCCGCCGGACGGGTGAGGCTCGTCAAGATGAACATCGACGACCACCCTTCGATTGCCGGCCAGCTCGGCATCCAGTCGATCCCAGCGGTGATCGCTTTTGTCGGCGGCCGACCGGTCGACGGCTTCATGGGCGCCTTGCCGGAGAGCCAGATCAAGCAGTTCATCGATCGCGTGGCCGGGCCGGCGGTAGACGACGCCAAGGCGGAGGTCGAAGCCGTTCTCGCCGACGCAAAGGCGCTACTTGATTCCGGCGACGCGCAGAACGCTGCCGGGCTGTACGGCGCGGTGCTGCAGGCGGAACCCGAGAACGCAGCCGCGATTGCCGGCATGGTCGAATGCATGATTGCGCTTGGGCAGCTGGCTGAGGCGCGTCGGGCGCTTTCGCAACTGCCAGAAGAGCTGGCCAAAGCGGCGGCGATCGGCGCCGTTTCGAAGAAGCTCGACCAGATTGAAGAGGCTCGAAAGCTTGGCGACCCGCTGGCGCTCGAGCACCGGCTCGCGCTCGATCCCGACGATCACGCGGCGAGGCTGAACCTTGCCAAGATCCGCAACGTCGAGGGCGACAGAACTGCCGCCGCCGAGCACCTGCTGATGATCATGAAGCGCGACCGCAGCTTCGACGACGACGCCGCCCGGCGCGAACTTTTGTCGTTTTTCGAGGTGTGGGGGCCGAAGGACCCGGCAACGATCGCCGCCCGGCGCAAGCTTTCGGCGCTGCTCTTCTCTTGAAGGATGGGGCGCCCTCGCACCGTGCGCCACCGCCCATCGGTTTTTCGCATTTGCACGGCGGCAGGTGAACGCAAGATGATATGGATAGGGTTGGAGCAAAGCCGCCGATCCGCCCGCTTTTGAAGCTCGGTTCCAGCCTTCTCTCTTGAGATTCGGGCCAGGTGCACCATCTCTTGGGCGAGGGTCCGCGCTCTCGAACCAGCGCGGAGGAGCCGCTATCTGCAGGATCTGCCAGAAATGCATGTCGGAAACGCGCGCTATCTCGGTCCTCAGGACTTGCCGGAGGTTCTTCCGGTATTCCCGCTGACCGGCGCTCTCCTGCTTCCCGGTGCCCAGCTTCCGCTCAACATCTTCGAGCCGCGCTACATTGCGATGTTCGACGATGCCCTTGCCGGCAATCGCCTGATCGGAATCGTCCAGCCCTCCTTTGCGGAGGGACGTAGCGACATCAGCTCCGGTCCTGTGCCGGCGCTCTGCCAGGTCGGCTGCATCGGCCGGATCACGTCCTTCGCCGAAACCGGCGACGGCCGTTATATCACCTCGCTTACGGGCGTGTGCCGGTTTCGCCTCTTTTCGGAAGTCGCGAGCGTCCGTGGCTACCGCCGCTTCCGCATCGGCCCCTTCGGCGCCGATCTCGAAGGTCCGGATGACGAGAGCCTCGTCGACCGCAATGCGCTTCTCGCGGCCTTCCGAGCCTACCTCGACGCCAACAAGCTGGAGGCGGACTGGGAAAGCGTCGAGCGAGCGAGCAACCGCACGCTGGTGAACTCGATGGCCATGATGTCGCCCTACGGTCCGGCGGAAAAGCAGGCGCTCCTGGAGGCGCCGGACCTCAAGACGCGAGCCGAAACGCTGATCGCCATCACCGAGATCGTGCTCGCCCGCAACTTCGGCGATCCCGACAACATTCTGCAGTAAAGCCATGGACGTAAACGCCAGCAGGGTCGATCCAAAACTCCTCGAACTTCTTGTCTGCCCGCTGACGAAGGGCCGGCTGACCTACGACGCCGACGCCAACGAGCTGGTTTCGGAAAAGGCACGCCTTGCCTATCCGATCCGCGACGGCGTGCCGATCATGCTGGTCTCGGAGGCACGCAAGATTGAGGATTGAGATCCCTCTCGCTACAGGAGCCTCCCGCCTACGTAAAAGGGGCCCTTATCGACCGGGCCTCCCGAAAATTGGTGCGCCGCGCGTCTTGGCAGACGCGCGAAGTCGCTGTGCTGCTGCTGATTTCGCCCTTAAATCGAGGTCCGCTTAGGAGACATGCAAAGGCCTACTGGCACGCCTCGATCTGCTTCAAGGCGGCCGAGATGCCGGAAAGCGAGTAGGAATAGGAGGTTTCAGTGCCGCGACGCGACCTGGCGTTGACCGACATCGCCTTGCCGTTCTTCATGGCGGCAACCATCGCCGGTTCCTCCGCAGCATTTTCCACCCAGGCCGAGTTGCCCTTGGTGAACATGACGAAGGTCCGCCCGTCGATGACGACATTGACCTTGGAATTGTCCTGCAGAGGGTAGCCCACCATCACCTGCGGCTCGTAACTGATGTTCTGGCCCGGGCGCTGCGAGACGAGGAAGAAGATGTCGCCATGGTCGACACTCGCCGGGCTCTTCTCCTTCGGAACGGAAAGAACATAGCACACCTTGCCGTTGCCGGACTGATAGGAATAAGCGCCCCAGGCATTGAACTGCTGGATTCGCGTCGGCGATTGCGCGGAAGCCACGCCGGCTGCAGCCATGACGAATGCGAATGCAGTTGCGATCTTTCTTACAAACATGAGTTCCTGCCGCTTTTCTGGTCTCGCTTGCCCGCAACAGGCTTACACGGGCAACGCATAGTCACGATTTGAATACAATTTGACTTAATTCAGGTTACCAAACCGTCAACGATCGCCCATTCCGATGCCAGTGCCACCGAAGGCTGGCCTGCGCAATCTGCGTGTCGTCTCGCAGGCCCTGCCAAAGTCTTCTTCGTCGAAATTTTCGCTGCGGGAAACCCTGACCGGTCGATATCCTGCCTCAAATCCCTCATACGCGCCGCCTATAGCCACCACTTCCGCGCGGTCGCGTCGCGAAATCTATGTCACAAAGAATCAGGCAAGAGTTTGTCTTTCCGGCCGAAATGCGGCGACGGCGTCATGTCGAATGGCGAATGGCGAATATAGGTGCCCGGCTCTTTGCGGCGCGGCGCGTCAGATGCGCGCGGCGCTGCAGCCTGTTGAAGCGCCACATGTCTCTTTCCGTAAATCAAGGTCGATGGAAGACGGTCCGACGCACACTGGCCCAGTCAGTCGCCCGGCTGGTCGCGCATGGCCTCGTCGGCTCTCTCGTAATGCCTTTCCTTGATCTGGCCGCTGATTGCCGCAAAGGCGGCGGTCAACACGGCGATATCATCCGAAAAACCAATGGCAGCCAACATGTCGGGCACGAAATCGAGCGGCAGCACGAAATAGGCAAGCGCTGCAAGCAATATGCCGCGCGTGCGTCTCGGGGTTTTAGGATCGACCGCGCAGAAATAGGCGGCAACGAGGTCGCGGCTGAAGGGAATCTGCCGGACGGCGCGGCGGAAGGTCAGCCAAAAACCTCGGCGCACCCGGCGTTCGCGGCGCTCCTGCTCCGATTCCTCGCCGGGGAGGAGAATTTCTCCAATCTTGATATCGTCCATCACGTCTATTCCGCTTTGGCTCAGGACCGACTAGCTTGCGCATTCGCGGCAGATTTCAGGGTCTTGCCTTGCGTCTACCTCATCCAATCCCATGGACCGGAACAGAGGCCCTGGATCACGACCCCATCCCCGATGCGCGCCACAATCTCATATGGGATGAGCGGAGGTCATTTCAAATGATCGGGCATGCGGCCTGCGGCCGCCTGGTCCATTTTGGCCGCCAGCTTGAAATCGAGCTCTGTCAGCCCTCCCACATCATGCGTCGAGAGCGTCACGTCGACCTTGTTGTAAACATTGAACCACTCCGGGTGATGGTCGAGTTTTTCCGCTGCAAGCGCAGACTGCGTCATGAAACTGAATGCTTCGGCGAAGGTCTTGAAACGGAAGGCCTTCCAGATCGAGGCGCCGTCCTCGGCGAGAACCCAACCATCCATTTTGTGCAGATGTTCGGCGATGACCGCCGTGTCCAATTTTTCCGGACGCATCCTGTCCTCCTTGCTCCGGCCGTCAGCATGCCTCCATGACCAAGCTAAATCTAAGGAAAAAAGGCATGCAGCTACTCAAGGTGCTATAAACGCGCGGCGCTTTAGCTAAACAACGATGCGGGCACGCAAGAGGTTCGACAACACTCCTGCATTCAGGCACAACGTCGACGATCTCCCGCGTCGTGCTCCACTGGATACCATGAAACCCACGAGAATTCTCTTCGTTTGCCTCGGCAATATCTGCCGTTCGCCATTGGCGGAAGGCGTGATGCGCGCTGTTGCCGAAAGGGCCGGCCACGGCGACGCAATCCTGGTCGACTCCGCCGGCACCGGCGACTGGCATGTCGGCGATCCACCTGACCGTCGATCGATTGCGATCGCGAAGGCATATGGCATCGATATTGCGAATTTCCGCGGCCGCCAGGTCGCTGCAGCGGATTTTGACGCCTTCGATATGGTCCTTGGCATGGACGGCCGGAATGTATGCGATCTGCGTGAACGCATGCCTGCCGCGGCACACAAGGTGCACCTTTTCATGGAATACGCCATGGACAGGGACGACGATGTCCCTGACCCCTATTACGAGGCGGAGGAGGCGTTCGAGCGGCTTTACCAGATGCTGGAGGCCGGCTGTTCGTCGCTGCTTGCGAAGCTCGGGCGCGCCTCCTGAAGCGGAAAGATCTCTTCCGTCAAATAGGGCCCGCCGCCGACGGAATCGCGCGAGGACATGAGCACGAAACGGGAGACGGTGTAGGGCGCAGTGATGAAGTTGCCGCGTCCGGAGAGGTATTCGACAACGTCCTCGACGCGCGAGGAACGCAACCTCGCGAGCGTGACATGCGGCGTGAACTTGCGCGGGTCCGGGGCGAGGCCGAGGCGTTGGCAGATGCGCTCGATCTCCGCTTGAAGCGCGAACAATTCCGGACTGTTGCTGACACCCGCCCATACGGAATGCGGTTTCTTCGACCCGAAGGCGCCGGTGCCCGTCAGTTGCAGCTGGAATTCCGACCGTTCTATCCGGTCGAGGCTGTCGATGACATCATTGGCGGTTCGCCAGTCGACGTCGCCGATGAAGCGCAGTGTGATGTGGTAATTCTCCACATCGATCCATCGAGCTCCGGGAAGGCCTCCGCGCAGCAGGGAAAGGCTCAATGCTGCATTGCGCGGAATTTCGAGGGCGGTGAATAGTCTCGGCATGGCGAGCTCCCCGAATCTCTTGCAGATGTTAAGAGCGAATCACGCATCGCACCTGCACGCAACCAATATTTGATAGTATTGGAAATTAACATCACCTTAATTGTGGATGTCAGTCACTCTCCCTTCATGAGCGATTTAACGAATTGCTCGGCCGTTGGCAGGAACCGCTCGACCATGACGCCGATACCTTCGCCGTTCGGATGCATGCCATCCTCGAGCTGCAAATTGGCCCGAGTCACGACGCCGTCGAGGAAGAAAGGGTAGAAGAGGAGATTGTGTTCCCTCGCAAGCTCGGAATAAATCGCATTGAAGCGCTCGGCGTAGTCGGATCCGAGGTTCGGCGGCGCCAGCATGCCAACGAGCAGCACCGCGATGCGGCGTTCCTTCAGTCGGATGATCATCGCCTCGAGATTCTTGCCCGTGTCCTCGGGCGGAATTCCCCGGAGCGCATCATTGGCGCCGAGTTCCAGAATGACCCCCTTGGTTCCATCCGGCACCGACCAGTCGATGCGGGCAAGCCCCCCTGAGGTCGTGTCGCCGGAAACGCCCGCATTGGCGATCGTGACGTCAACACCCTTGTCCTTAAGCGCCTTTTCGAGCCGAGCGGGGAAGGCGTCCTCCGGCGCGAGCTGATAACCCGCCATCAGGCTGTCGCCAAAGCCAACAAGGCTCACACTTTCGGCGCGAGCGGCCGCTGATAACGCGATTGTCATTGCAAGGCCGAAGAAAAAGGCCAAGAAATCTTTTAAAGCCATGCGCTCGTTCCTAAATCCGCCGGCAATCATTACGTTCTTCTATCTGCCTTTATATAGGGTCATTGCGCATGGCAAAAACCATCATCGAGTTGAAAAATGCGGATCTGACCCTCGGCGAGGCCGCCGCCTCGGTGCATGTGTTGAAGGGTATTAGCCTCACGGTCGACGCTGGCGAATCCGTCGGTATCGTCGGCCCCTCCGGTTCCGGAAAATCGACTCTGCTGATGGTACTCGCCGGTTTGGAGCGGCTCGATGGCGGCGAGATCTACATCGACGGCACGCCGTTGCATCGGCTCAGCGAGGACCAGGTCGCCGAATTCCGAGGCCGTAACGTCGGCATCGTGTTCCAGTCATTCCACCTCATTCCCAACATGACGGCGCTCGAAAACGTCGCGGTGCCGTTGGAACTCGCAAACACGCCCAATGCCTTCGACATCGCCCGAGAGGAACTCATCGCCGTCGGCCTCGGTGAACGGTTGGGGCATTATCCCGGCCAGCTTTCGGGTGGCGAGCAGCAGCGTGTGGCAATTGCCCGGGCGCTGGCGCCGTCGCCGAAGCTGTTGATCGCCGACGAGCCGACCGGCAATCTCGATGCCGAGACCGGACGTCAAATCGCCGACCTTATTTTCTCCGAGCAGCGCGAACGCGACATGACGCTGGTCCTCGTCACCCACGACGCAGCGCTCGCGAAGCGCTGCCGACGGCAGGTGCGAGTGCGATCCGGCGAGGTCGTGTCCGGCACCGACACCGAGCTTCTCTCCACCTCGGTCCGGCAGGAAGCGTCCGCATGAGCGAGACTGGCATTCCTGGGCGCTTTCGTCCGCTGCTCGCCCTTCGGCTTGCGCTACGGGAAATGCGAGGCGGGCTCAGGGGCTTTTACATCTTCCTTGCCTGCATTGCACTCGGGACGGCGGCGATTGCCGGCGTCAATTCCCTGTCGCAATCGATAAGCGGCTCAATCGCCGCTGAGGGCCAAAAGCTTCTCGCCGCGGATATCCGCTTCGAGCTCGACAACCGCGTGGCGACGCCCGAGGAGCGCGCCTTCCTCGATGGCCTTGGGCACATATCCGTCTCGGCAGGCCTGCGTTCGATGTCACGCCTTCCCGACGGCTCGAACCAGGCACTGGTGGAACTGAAAGCCGTGGACGGCGCCTACCCGCTCTACGGCAAGCTCGAAAGCGAGCCTGAAAGGCCGATCTCCGAATTGCTGGCAAGAAAGGGCGACGTTTATGGCGCTATCGCCGCGCCGCTGCTTTTGGAGCGCCTCGGCGTCTCGCCCGGCGCGGAGTTGCTGATCGGCAAAGCGCGCGTCCGCGTCAATGCGACGATCGCCAGGGAGCCGGATGCTGTTTCCGACGGCTTCGGATTTGCGCCGCGGCTGATGATTTCCAGCGAGGCGCTGGCCGCGTCCGGGCTCGTCCAGACGGGCAGCCTCGTCGAGCACATCTACAAGATCAGGCTTGCGGATCCCGCCGAGGTCGCCGCGATCCGCAACGAGGCGCAGCGCCGCTTTCCCTCCGCGGGCTGGTCGATCCGCACGAGCGGCAATGCCGCCCCGTCGCTGACTGCCAACATCACCCGCTTTTCGCAGTTCCTGACGCTCGTCGGATTGACGGCGCTGATCGTCGGCGGTGTCGGCGTCGGCAATGCCGTTCGGTCCTATCTTGACGGCAAGCGCAGCGTCATCGCGACCTTCAAGTGCCTGGGCGCACCCGCCTCGCTGGTGGCGACCGTCTACCTTACGCAGATCCTGATGATCGCGTCGATCGGCATCGCCGTCGGTCTGGTGCTCGGGGCGCTTATTCCCTTCGTTGCCGCCCAGCTCCTGGCGGATGTCCTGCCGGTCTCCACCTCTTTCGAGCTCTACCCTTCGGCGCTCGCCTTGGCGGCATTGTTTGGGCTGCTGACAGCCATCGCCTTTGCGATTCTGCCGCTCGGGCGGGCGCGAAAGGTGCCGGCAACCGCACTTTTCCGCCAACAGGGTTTCGAGCCGAGCGGCCTTCCCGCCTGGCCTTATCTCATCGGCGCTCTGGTCTGCCTGTCGGCACTGGCCGGGCTTGCCGTCTGGACCGCCTATGACCGCTACATCTCCCTGATCTTCCTCGGCGCGGTCGCCTTTTCCTTCATCGTGCTCAGGGCCGTCGCGCTGCTGATCGCCTGGCTGGCAAGGCGTAGCCCGCGGGTGCACTCCCCGGCACTCCGGCTGGCGATCGGCAACATCCATCGGCCCGGCGCGCTCACTCCGTCGGTCGTGTTGTCGCTCGGCCTCGGGCTGGCGCTCCTGGTGACGCTCGCCCTGATTGACGGCAATCTCCGTCGCGAACTCACGGGCAACATGGCGGAGCGCGCGCCCAACTTCTTCTTCATCGACATCCAGAGCAGCGAGATCGACGGCTTCCGCTCGGTTCTCCGCCAGGCGATGCCCAAGGGCAAGATCGTCGAGGTGCCGATGCTGCGCGGGCGCATCGTTCAGCTCAATGGCGAGGACGTGAACCGGCGCAGCGTGCCACCCGGCGGACAATGGGTCCTGCGTGGCGATCGCGGCATCACCTATGCGAGAAACAGGCCGGAGAATTCGACGCTGACGGAAGGCGCCTGGTGGCCCGCCGACTACGATGGCGAGCCGCTCGTCTCCTTTTCGGCTGAGGAGGCGGGTGAGCTCGGCCTGAAGCTCGGCGATACCGTCACGGTCAACGTGCTCGGCCGCAATGTCACCGCCCGCATTGCCAACTTCCGCGAAGTCCAATGGGAATCGCTGGCGATCAACTTTGTGATGGTCTTCTCGCCCAACACCTTTGCGGGCGCGCCGCATGCCTGGCTCGCGACCATTATCGACCCGCAAGCAACCGCGGCGGAAGAGGCGGCGGTGCTGAAGGGCGTCACCAATGCCTATCCGACGATCACCAGTGTCCGCGTCAAGGACGCGCTCGATATCGTCAACCGCCTGCTCGGCCAATTGGCAACGGCGATCCGCGCGGCCGCCGCCGTTGCGCTGATCGCATCGGTTCTCGTGCTGGCGGGTGCGCTCGCCGCCGGCAACCGGGCGCGCATTCATGATGCGGTGGTCTTGAAGACGCTCGGCGCCACCCGGGGGACGCTGATCCGCGCCTTCAGCTATGAGTATGCGATCCTCGGCCTCGCCACCGCGCTTTTCGCACTGTTTGCCGGTAGCGTTTCGGCCTGGTTCGTCGTCAGCCGCATTATGACGCTGCCGTCGAGCTTCCTGCCCGACGTCGCGGTGACGACGATCGCCGTTGCGTTGCTGGTGACCGTCGGTATGGGCCTTGCCGGAACCTGGCGCGTTCTTGGGCAGAAGGCTGCTCCTGTGTTGCGCGAACTCTAAAGCATTGAACGTCGCCCTTGCGATACGCTTGCCGATGTCGCAATCGGCGAAGCTGGCGCGTTTCGCTCTACGTCGTCGTCGCATAGCCGCTACGCTTTTTTAACCGTAAATCACTCTTGTTTGATGCTCCGAAGGCCCTGTTTCGTGCGATTCCGGTCATTCCGCCCTTGTGCATGACACGTTTCAACATCATATTTCGTGCAGGCATGCTGGAGCCCCGCAGCGGCGCCTGGGCACGTCAGGGAAGTCTGCCGCCCGACACCGTTCACTTCAACCGGGGCTTGAATGAGGAAACAATGGCTGATCTGAGAAATTATCAAACCCGAATGTCGCCCGCTGGCGTTCAGGCGGGTGCCGTGATCGACGAAGGCCTTCGCGCGTATATGCTGAAGGTCTACAACCTGATGGCGCTCGGCTTGGCGATCACCGGCGTGGCAGCTTACGGGACCTTCGCGCTTGCCGTCTCCAATCCGGCCTTCGCGCAGCTCATCTTCGTGTCGCCGCTGAAGTGGGTGATCATGCTGGCACCGCTGGCGCTGGTCTTCTTCATGAGCTTCCGCATCCACACGATGAGCGTCTCCGCCGCCCAAACGACCTTCTGGGTCTACGCCGCTCTGATGGGCCTCTCCTTGTCCTCGATCTTCCTGGTCTTCACCGGTCAGAGCATCGTGCAGACGTTCTTCGTGACGGCCGCCGCCTTCGGCGCCCTCTCGCTCTACGGCTACACGACAAAGAAGGATCTGTCGGGCTTCGGAACGTTCCTGATCATGGGCCTCTTCGGCCTGATCATCGCGTCGATCGTCAACATCTTCCTGGCGTCTTCGGCACTCGGCTTTGCCATCTCGGTAATCGGCGTGCTGGTCTTCGCCGGCCTGACCGCCTACGACACGCAGAAGATCAAGGAAATGTACTACGAGGCCGATGATGTCGCGGTTGCCGGTCGCAAGGCGATCATGGGCGCACTGACCCTCTATCTCGACTTCATCAACCTGTTCATGTTCCTGCTTCAGTTCCTTGGCAACAAGAACGAGTAGTGCGAACGGTACCCACGAAAGGGCGGCTTCGGCCGCCTTTTTTGTTGCGCTTGGATCGAGCCTTGATCGCCTCGGTCACTTTGTGCGATTGAGCTTTCAGTGATGTTTCCAGCGCCGTGAGAAACTGCGGGCGCATCGCGTCGAATAGATGAAACAATGACCTTCACCCTCCGCGAGGCTGCCGCCGCCGACCTTCCGGCAATCACCGATATCTATCGCGAATCGGTCCTGAACGGAGTCGCGACCTACGAGATCACGCCGCCATCCGAGGCCGAAATGGCCATCCGCTTCACGACGATTACCGGCAGCGGCTATCCCTATATCGTCGCCCTGGATGAGCGGAACACGGTTCTCGGCTATGCCTATGCATCTGCCTTCCGCACCCGCGCCGCCTACCGCTTTCTGGTGGAGGATTCCATCTATCTCGCGCCGGAAGCGCGGGGAAAAGGGATCGGCAGGGCCTTGCTCGAGGAATTGGTCGAGCGATGCACGGCACTCGGTTTCCGCCAGATGGTGGCGGTGATCGGCGGCGCGCACCCCGCCTCGATCGCGCTCCACAAGGCCATCGGTTTCGAGTATCAGGGATTGATGAGGGCAACCGGGTTCAAGCACGGACGCTGGCTCGATACGACCATCATGCAGCGGCCGCTCGGCGAGGGAATGGAAACGGCGCCGCCGGAGGGCCACTATCCGGACACCCTCTATCGGAGCTGACTCCGATCGCGATTGCCCCACAGCCTCTCCCGCGAAAGACCGCCAATACCGGTGAAGAGTCCGCAAGCGGACGAGGGGGCAATCCCCATCGTCTCAGGTCTCGACGACCTTCAGCACCTTGTCGAAAACCTTTAGCACCTGACCCAGCTCATGGCCGCGCTTCAATATCATGCCATTGGCATTGGCCACGCTATAGGCGCCCTGTTTGGCGGCCAGTTTCGGGTTTTTCTCGATCCGGTAGAGCGGTACCTCTCCGGCGCGTTTGAACACGGAGAAGACGGCGCGGTCCCTCGTGTGGTCGATCGCGTAGTCGCGCCACTCTCCCTCGCCGACCATCCGCCCATAGACCTTGAGGATCTGATCAAGCTCGCGGCGGTGGAACGTGACCGGTGGAGGGTTCTTGGCTTGCTTGTATTCGTGAAAATCGACGACCACCTCGGAGGTGGTCTGGCCCTGGTGATGCGCTTCGTCTCGCGGAAAATCCGGTTGATCGGTCATCGGCATTTCGGCCTTCTGATGTGACAGGACCATGACAGTGTGCCTGACACGAGCCGAAAAGCAAGACGGATGCTGTTGATTACTGCCGGCAATTCTTACCCTTGCCGCAATTCAGTCAAACCGCCGCCCCAATTGGCCGCAAAACTCCGTGGCGCTGCCGGACAGAGTCGTTGCCACCGTATGTCCGGACAGGTCGCCATACTGCGGGAGGTTCCCGAACGCAGGCATGGCCGGTTCGGTCCGGTAACTTCGAACCCTCAGCCCCAGCCCCTCGATGCTGCCGGGCCGAACCATCCTCTTGCGGTTTCCGACTGCGAGCCCCCCGTCACCTTTGTTGCCGTCACCTTTCTCGAGTCGGGTACTTTCCTGCTTCCGGCCTATAGCTTGCCCTGCGGCCCCGCGAGAACGGTTGCCGCGCCAAGGATCGCACCTGGAGTCTCCTTGTCCTTCATCGATTGCAGCAGGACGGCGCAACCGCTATTGCCGCGTTCCTCGATCAGGACCGAGGCCGGCAGGGTGAACTGGGCAGGCTTGCCGTTCCACATACCGATCGTCTGGATGTCCTTGACGGCATGCCAGTAGGCGATCCGCTTGCCCTTGTTCTCGCCCCGCTCAACATTGACGACCCTCGCCCGGTCGAAATAGACGACGACGACATTCGCCTTGCCTTCGCCGGCACCGACCTTGATCGTGATCCCGTCTCCGGCCATCGCGGCTTCGATCGGAACGGCAAGCCCCTTCCCTGCGGCACGCATCGACTCCAGTCCACCCTTGATCGCCAGCAGGTCGGAACCGTTCATATGGTCTCGCCCGTTCAGGATCACCTGGGGCGTATAGACGCCGTTGCGGCCGAGCATCCGGGCATAGGCATATTGGCGCTCCGTGTTTTCCCTGGAAGCGAGCGTGTCCGCCCAGCCGAGATAGTTCCAGTAGTCGACGTGATAGGCGAGCGCCACGACCTCGCCCTCGTCGATCAGCGACTTCAGCGCCGCATCCGCCGGCGGACAGGACGAGCAGCCCTGGCTGGTAAAAAGCTCGACGACGCCCTTGACCGCCTTGCCATCGTCCGCCGCAGCCGCGCCGCTGACGGCGCCGAACAGTCCCATCGCCAGGACGAGGTGCCGGATCATTGGTCTAAGGGCTGATGTCATGACTTGCGATCGACACTCGTGTTCCTGTGGGGCTGTAACCTTACATACGACGGCCGGACCTCAACAAAAAGTCACGTTGGAGTGACCGCTGGAGGCATTAGGGACGCCAAGGCATCGAGAGTCATGTAGCGCCGCGCTTCTTGTGACACGCGCAAGCATTGCTGTGGTCCCTTGAACCGCTGCATGTCCTTGCCGTCCCTTGAACCGCTGCATGTCCTTGCCGTTAATCGAGGCCGTTAAGAAAATATGCGCTGGGCAGGCTGCCAGCGCTGATTGCGCACAAGCGAAAGCCGGGGCATCGGCGGACGCCCCGGCTTTCAGGATTGCTTGTCTCTTTAGGCAGCGAGATCGCGCAGAACCGTCTGCAGGATGCCGCCATTGTTGACGTAAGTGACCTCGTCCAGCGTATCGATACGGCAGATGAGCGGGACCTCCTTCACCGTCCCGTCGCCACAGGTGATCTTCGCCACCCGCTTCTCGCGCGGCTGGACATTGGCGAGGTTCTCGATCGTCACCAGTTCATCACCCTTGAGGCCAAGTGATTCCCAGGTCGTGCCTTGCTCGAAGACGAAGGGGATGACGCCCATGCCGACGAGGTTCGACCGGTGGATGCGCTCGAAGGACTGCGCGATCACGGCCTTGACGCCAAGCAGGTTGGTACCCTTGGCCGCCCAGTCGCGGGACGAACCGTTGCCGTATTCGACGCCGGCGAAGATGACGAGCGGAACGCCCTCTTCCTTGTACTGCATCGCCGCGTCGTAGATCGACATCTCCTCCTTGGAGGGATAGTGGATCGTATAGCCGCCTTCCTTGCCGTTCGGGCCGAGCATGTGGTTGCGGATGCGGATATTGGCGAAGGTACCGCGCATCATCACTTCATGGTTGCCGCGGCGGGTGCCGTACTGGTTGAAGTCTGCGACGGTGACGCCGTGCTCGAGCAGGTAGGCGCCCGCGGGCGAGGCGGCTTTGATCGAACCGGCGGGAGAGATGTGGTCGGTGGTGATCTTGTCGCCGAAGAGGCCGAGGACGCGCGCGCCCCTGATATCGGAAATGCCGGCACCCTTCTTACCCATGCCGACGAAATAGGGCGGGTTCTGGACATAGGTGGAGGCCTCGTCCCAAGCATAGGTCTGACCGGCGGGAACCTGGACCTCCTGCCAGTTGGCGTCGCCCTTGAAGACGTCCGCATATTTTGTCGCATAGAGCTCGCGGGTGACGTATTTGAAGATGAACTCCTGGATCTCCTGGGAGGTTGGCCAGATGTCCTTCAAATAGACCGGCTTGCCCTCCTTGTCCTCGCCGATCGGCTCCTTTGTCAGATCCTTCTGCACCGAACCAGCAAGCGCATAGGCGACGACGAGCGGCGGCGAGGCGAGGTAGTTCGCCTGTACGTCCGGCGAGATGCGGCCCTCGAAGTTGCGGTTGCCGGAAAGCACGCCCGCGACGATCACCCCCTTTTCGTTGATCGTCTTGGAGATCTCCGTCGGCAGCGGGCCGGAATTGCCGATGCAGGTGGTGCAGCCGAAACCGACCAGGTTGAAGCCGAGCTTGTCGAGGTCCGTCTGCAGACCGGACTTCGCCAGATATTCGGCGACGACCTGCGATCCAGGCGCGAGCGAGGTCTTGACCCAGGGCTTGGTCTTAAGGCCCTTGGCGACGGCATTGCGGGCGAGCAGGCCGGCCGCGATCAGCACCGAGGGGTTGGAGGTGTTGGTGCAGGAGGTGATCGCCGCGATCGCGACGTCGCCATGGCCGAGATCGAAATCTGTGCCTTCGACAGCATAGCGGTTCGCAAGCTGGCCGGGCTTCTTGTAGTCGTTGTCGAGTGCGGTCGCGAAGCCGGAAGCGATGTTTTCGAGCGCGATGCGGCCCTCGGGGCGCTTCGGCCCGGCCATCGACGGCACCACGTCGCCGAGGTCGAGTTCCAGCGTGTCGGTGAAAACCAGATCGGAGCCGTCGCCTTCGCGCCACATGCCTTGAGCCTTGGAATAGGCCTCGACCAGCGCGATGCGGCCCTCTTCACGGCCGGACATGGTGAGATAGTTGACCGTCTCGGCGTCGATCGGGAAGAAGCCGCAGGTGGCGCCGTATTCCGGGCCCATGTTGCCGATCGTTGCCCGGTCGGCGAGCGTCATGTTGTCGAGACCGGGGCCGAAGAATTCCACGAACTTCGAGACGACACCCTTCTTGCGCAGCATTTGCACGACGGTGAGGACGAGGTCGGTTGCCGTGACACCTTCCTTGAGCTTGCCGGTGAGCTTGAAGCCAACGACCTCCGGCAGGAGCATCGACACGGGCTGGCCGAGCATTGCCGCTTCCGCTTCGATGCCGCCCACACCCCAGCCGAGCACGCCGAGGCCGTTGATCATCGTCGTGTGGCTGTCGGTGCCAACGCAGGTGTCCGGATAGGCGATGATCTCGCCGTCCGCTTCCTTGGTCCAGACGGCCTGGCCCAGATATTCGAGGTTCACCTGGTGACAGATGCCGGTGCCGGGCGGAACGACGCGGAAGTTCTTGAACGCCTGCTGGCCCCACTTCAGAAAGCGATAGCGCTCGCCATTGCGCTGGTACTCGAGTTCGACGTTGCGGGCGAATGCGGTCGGCGTGCCGAATTCGTCGACGATGACCGAATGGTCGATAACGAGATCGACGGGCACGAGCGGATTGATTTTTTCAGGGTCGCCGCCGAGCGAAACCATGGCGTCGCGCATCGCCGCGAGGTCGACGACGGCCGGAACGCCGGTGAAATCCTGCATCAGCACGCGCGCCGGACGGTAGGCGATCTCGTTCTCGGCCGTGCCCTTGTCACCGAGCCAGGCGGCGACGTTTTCAATGTCCTGCTTGGTCACGGAGCGACCATCCTCATTGCGCAACAGGTTTTCCAAAAGCACCTTCATCGAATAGGGAAGCTTGGAAATGCCGGCAAGACCGTTCGCCTCCGCCTTCGGAAGGCTGTAATAGACATAATCCACGCCATTGACCGTGAGCGTGGAGCGACAATTGAAACTGTCTAGGGATTTGGACACTGGAAAATACCCCGTTCCGTCTGATCGCCAAAAGCTGACGTACGAACGCCCGAGCGCCTGTGGGGCGCGAAATGGGATGCGGGTGCGGCCATTTCCGCTGTCCGCACGTGGAATGTCATTCCATGTTCGGCGCTTGGATGAAATTCACGCCGACCGCTGGCGTGTTGGCCGCCTTATAGATAATTTCTCGAAATCGTGCCAGACCAACCAAGGTCCAAAACGGAACTTTTTTTGCTCTGCGGCAAGAGCGTCGAGGAAAGCTGAATATTCATGCGCCTGCTGGTTGAAGGTCTGAGTGCAAGGCGTGGCGAGGAGCTGATTTTCAACGGTATTTCCTTTGCGCTGGCGCCCGGGGAAGCCCTGATCGTGACAGGTCCGAACGGCTCTGGAAAATCGACCTTGCTGCGTGTTCTGGCGGGTCTGCTGACCGCTGAATCCGGCGGGCTGTACCTCGAGGGCGGCCCAACAGGCTTCAAGCACCCGCACGAGCTCAGCCACTATCTCGGCCATCGCAACGCAATGAAGCGCGAGCTTACGGTCGAGGAAAATCTTTCCTTTTGGCAACGCTTCCTCGGCGATTCACCCGGGGGCGCCGGCATCAGTACTGCCGCCGCCGGTGAGGCGGTCGGTCTTGGCGGCATCACGCATCTCCCCTTCGGCTATCTCTCGGCCGGGCAGCAGCGGCGCATGGCAATGGCGAAACTGCTCGTCGCCCATCGGCCGATCTGGATTCTCGACGAGCCGACAGCGGCGCTCGACGCGGGGGCGGACAGGCTCTTTTCCAAGCTGGTCGCCGCCCATCTCGAGCGCGGCGGAATCGTGATTGCCGCCACCCATCAGCCGCTCGGGATCGGCCAGTCGCAGGCCCTGCAGATGAAGGGTTTCGTCCATTGATCGCCCTCTTCTTTCGCGACCTGAAGCTCGCCGTGCGCGCCGGGGGCGGCGCCATGCTCGGCGTGCTTTTCTTCATGACGGTCGTTGCCGTCATTCCCTTTGGCGTTGGACCGGACCTCAATCTGCTGGCGCGTATCGGCCCTGCCATCCTCTGGATCGGCGCGCTGCTCGCCTCTCTCCTCGGCCTCGACCGGCTTTTCCAGGCGGAACGCGAGGACGGCTCGCTCGATTTGTTGCTGATGCAGGAGACGCCATTGCTGCTCACCGTTTTCGTCAAATGCACCGCCCACTGGTCTGCGACCGGCCTGCCGCTGGTCGTTGCCTCTCCCTTTCTCGGCCTGTTCATGAACATGAATGAAGTCGCAATCGGCGCCACCATGGCGACGCTTCTGGCAGGAACGCCCGCGATCACCTTCATCGGCGCCGTCGGCGCCGCGGTTGCCGTAGCGCTGCCGCGCGGCGGCCTGCTGGTCTCGATCCTTGTGCTGCCGCTCGCGGTCCCCGTGCTGATCTTCGGCATCAGCGCGGTTTATGCGGCAATCGAAGATCCCGCCCCTTTCCTGCCGCCCTTCATGATATTGATGGCGATAACTCTGTTTTTTGCCGTAATCGGACCCGTGGCAGCGGCTGCGGCACTAAGGCACTCGGCTGATTGAGCGCAGTGTCCAATAGGGCTAACTTTTTTAAGTTTGCTCGCGTTTATGATTTTTTGAAGCGACGAGCTAAAATCATCGTGATTAACGTGATTGACCAGGGTCAATTGCGGAAGATGGGCTTCCGCGTTAAAGAGCCGTCATGAATGAGACCAGCCTGGCCATCCGCAAGTTCAGCGATCTCGCCAACCCGACCCGGTTCCTGGCACTGGCCGCTCGCGTGCTGCCTTGGCTTGCGGTGCTGACGGTCGTTTGCTTCGCGATCGGCCTGTGGCTTTCCTTCACCACCGAGGGCGATTATCAGCAGGGCGAGACGGTGCGGATCATGTATGTGCATGTGCCCTCCGCCTGGCTGTCAATGATGTGCTATACAGTGATGGCGATCTCTGCCCTCGGGACGCTCGTCTGGCGTCATCCGCTCGCCGATGTTTCGGCCAAGGCGGCAGCTCCGATCGGCGCCTCCTTCACCTTCCTGGCACTCGTTACCGGTTCTCTTTGGGGTAAGCCGATGTGGGGCACCTGGTGGGTGTGGGATGCGCGCCTGACCTCGGTCTTCGTGCTCTTCCTCATGTATCTCGGCGTGATTGCGCTCAATCGGGCGATGGAAGACCCTGCCCGCTCGGCGCGCGTCTCGGCAGTGCTGGTGCTCGTCGGCTTCGTCAATATCCCGATCATAAAATTCTCCGTCGACTGGTGGAACACGCTGCACCAGCCGGCAAGCGTCTTCCGCCTCGACGGGCCGACCATCGATCCGGAATTCCTCTGGCCGCTGATGGCAATGGCGATCGCCTTCACGCTTTTGTTCTTCTCGCTGCATGTTGCAGCCATGCGCAACGAAATCTGGCGCCGTCGGGTGACCTCGCTCCGGCGTCAAGCGGCGCGCAATGCCGGACGGGAGACCTTGGCGCCATGATGAGCCACGCCGCCTACGTCCTCGCGAGCTACGCGGTCGCCGTCGCGACCGTCGCCGGGCTCGTTCTTTGGGTCGTCGTGGACGGCCGCTCCCGCCAGCGCGAGCTCAAGGCACTCGACGCCGCCGGCATCCGTCGCCGTTCGTCCGAGGCGCCCGCTGGAGAGAGCAAATGACGAGCACGCCAGCGCCGCAGCCGGACGAGCGCAAGCCAGGCGCTCTGCGCTATCTGCTCGCCGCCTTGCCGCTACTGATCTTCGCGAGCCTCGCGCTCGTCTTCTGGAGCCAGTTGAGTTCCGACCGGGACATCAGCGAAATCCCCTCTGCGCTCATCGGCACGAAGGCGCCGAAGCTCGACCTGCCGCCACTCGAGGGCGCGACGACGCCGACTGGGCAGCCGGTGCCGCCGCTGACTGATGCGGCGGCAAAGGGCAAGTTGACGCTCGTCAATGTCTGGGCCTCCTGGTGCGTGCCCTGCCGGCAGGAACACCCGGTCATTCTCCAATTGTCGAAAGATCCGCGATTGACCGTGGTCGGTATCAATTACAAGGATCGGAACGAGAATGCGCTGAGATTTCTGGGCGAACTCGGCAACCCCTTCTCGGCGATCGGCGTCGACCCCAACGGCAAGGCGGCAATCGACTGGGGCGTCTACGGCATCCCGGAATCCTTCCTGGTCTCCGCCGACGGCACGATCATCTACAAGCGCGCCGGTCCCTTCGACGAAAAGACGTTGAAGGAAGGACTCATGCCGGCGATCGAGAAGGCCTTGGCCGGTTCCTGACGATCGAACCCTAAACCCCCGCCTGCCACGCCTTTACCGCGTCGAGCGGCCAGACGAGCATCAGCACGTTAAGCATAAGATTGTCGCGGATCATCCAGCCGGTGAACAACTCGAGCAAGATCGCAAGGGTGACCGTAACCGCGACCGGCAGCCGCGCGGCGATGAGGAAGCCCGTGGCCATGGCGAACGTATCCATGGTCGAGTTCAGGATGCTGTCGCCGAAATAATCGAGCGAGATCGTCGCGGAGCGATAGCGGTTGATCACCATCGGGGTGTTTTCGACAATCTCCCACGCCGTCTCGATGAGCGTCGCCAAGAGCAGGCGTGCGCTCAAGGGCTTGCTGCGCAGCAGTAGATGGCCAAGGCCGTAGAAGAAAAAGCCATGGATGATATGCGACGGCGTGTACCAGTCGGCGATGTGCTGGGAATTGCCGCTGGAATTGACGGCGCCCTCCCATAGCTTCACGTAGCCGCATTCGCAGATCCAGAGCCGCCCCATGAGGTGCTGAACCAGCGCCTGCACGGCGAGGACGCCTAAGCAGGCTGCCAGCCAAATCCATGCGCGTTGGCCCCGGTCGCGGGCACCGCCAGCAATGGTCATTCGGCGCCTTCCTGCTCCAGCGAGTGGCGCATGATCAGCGGCATCTGGAGGAGCGTGAACACAATGGTGATCGGCATCGTACCCCAGACCTTGAAGGCGACCCAGAAATCCGTCGAGAAGGAGCGCCAGATGATCTCGTTCAGGACCGCGAGGAACAGGAAAAACACGCCCCAGCGGATCGTCAGCTTGCGCCAGCCGGCATCATCGAGCTTGAAGGCGGCGTGGAAGACATAGCCGAGCAGCGACTTGCCGAAGACGAGCCCGCCGAGCAGGATCGCGCCGAAGAGCGCGTTGACGATGGTCGGTTTCATTTTGATGAAGGTGTCGTTCTGCAGCCACAGCGTCAGCGCGCCGAAGACGAAGACGACGATACCGGAGACGAGCGGCATCATCGGAAGCGTGCGGGTCATGACCCAGGAGGCGACGAGCGCCACGGCCGTCGCCACCATGAACAAGCCTGTCGCGATGAAGATCGGCCCCCCAAGCTCACCGAGCATGGGAAAGTGACTCGCCAGCCATTCGCCGCGCGAATTGGCGAAAAAGAAGACCACGAGCGGCCCGAGCTCCAGCACCAGTTTCAGGAGCGGGCCTACCTCGGTCTTCGGCTTCGTCGCCTCGATTGTCGACATGTGCGGATCCTGTTCTGTCATCTTCCGCCGCTCATAACACCAGCATTGCGGCAAAACCATATCAACTGCCGATTCGGCCGCAGCATGCCTCGCGCGCTCTCGGTATTCAGACGCACAACGGAAATCCAGGCCGTTGGCTAGGCAAACACGACCAGCAGATCCTTGGCATCGATCTGGTCGCCGGCTTTGACCAGCACCTCGGCGATGACGCCGTCCTTCTCGGCATGCAGCGCCGTCTCCATCTTCATCGCCTCGATCGACAAGAGCACGTCGCCGGCCTTGACAGGCTGGCCGGTGACGACCGCGACGGTGGAGATGACGCCCGGCATCGGCGCGCCGAGATGGGCGGCGTTGCCGGCTTCGGCCTTGCGGCGGATGGCGGCGGAAGCGCCGCGGTTGCGGTCCGGGACCTTGATCGAGCGCGGCTGTCCGTTCAGTTCGAAGAACATCTTCACCATGCCCTTCTCGTCGATCTCGCCTTGGGCCTGGTTGAGGATGACCAGCGTCTTGCCCTTCTCGATATCGGCAAAGAGTTCCTCGCCCGGCGCCATGCCGTAGAAATAGGCGGGCGTCGGCAGCACGCTGACCGGGCCATAGGTCTCGCAGGCGACCGCATAATCGGTGAAGACCTTCGGGTACATGAGATAGGAAGCGAATTCGAAGTCATCGACGCTGCGGCCGAGCTTCTCCTCTATCGCCTTGCGTTCCGCGTCGAGATCCGCATCTTCCAGGAGCGACCCGGGACGCACCGTATAGGCCATCTCACCCTTCAGCACCTTCTTCTGCAGCGACTGAGGCCAGCCGCCCGGCGGTTGACCGAGATCGCCCTTGAGCATCGAGACGACCGATTCCGGGAAGGCGATGTCCTTCGCCGGATTCTCGACATCGGCGACCGTCAGGTCTTGGCTCACCATCATCAGCGCCATGTCGCCGACGACCTTGGAGGACGGCGTCACCTTGACGATGTCGCCGAACATCCGGTTGGCGTCGGCATAGGCCTGCGCCACCTCGTGCCAGCGCGTTTCGAGCCCGAGCGCGCGCGCCTGTTCCTTCAGGTTGGTGAACTGGCCGCCCGGCATCTCGTGCAGGTAGACCTCCGAGGCGGGGCCCTTGAGATCGCTTTCGAAGGCCGCGTATTGGTGACGCACCGCCTCCCAATAGAAGGAGATGCGGCGGATCCATTCCGGGTTCAGGCCGGGGTCACGCTCAGAGCCGGAAAGCGCCTCGACGATCGAGCCGAGGCAGGGCTGCGAGGTGTTGCCGGAGAGCGCATCCATCGCCGCGTCGACGATGTCGACGCCGGATTCGACGGCGGCAAGAACCGTCGCTGCGGCAATGCCGGAGGTATCATGCGTGTGGAAATGGATCGGCAGGTCGGTCGCGTCCTTCAGTGCATTGAACAATGCCCGCGCCGCGGCCGGCTTCAGGAGCCCCGCCATGTCCTTGACGGCGATGATATGAGCGCCAGCCTTCTCCAGCTCGGCGGCGAGCGCGGTGTAATACTTCAGATCATATTTCGGGCGAGCGGAGTTGAGGATGTCGCCGGTATAGCAGATCGCCGCCTCGCAGATTCTGTTCTCTTCGACCACCGCGTCCATCGAGACCCGCATGTTCTCGACCCAGTTCAGGCAGTCGAAGACGCGGAAGACGTCGATGCCGCCCTTCGCCGCCTGTCGGACAAAGTACTTCACCACATTGTCCGGATAGTTCTTGTAGCCGACGCCGTTGGCTCCGCGGAGCAGCATCTGCAACAAGAGGTTCGGCGCGCCCTCGCGCACCATCGCCAGCCGCTCCCACGGATCCTCGGTCAGGAAGCGCATTGAAACATCGAAGGTCGCGCCGCCCCAGCATTCGAGCGAGAAAAGGTTCGGCAGCGCCCGCGCATAGGTGCCGGCGATCCGGGCGATGTCATAGGTTCGCATACGGGTCGCGAGCAGTGACTGATGGCCGTCGCGCATCGTCGTATCAGTGAGCAGCACCTGCTTTTGTGCCTTGACCCATTCGGCGAATTTCTTTGGCCCGAGTTCATCGAGAAGTTGCTTCGTGCCCGGCTTCGGCTCGCCATCGATGAAGGGCACCACCGGGGCGGCGATGTCGTCCGACGGCTTCGGCCGGCCCTTGACCTCCGGATGGCCATTGACCGTGACGTCGGCGAGATAGGTCAAAAGCTTGGTGGCGCGGTCCTGACGCCTCACCTGCTGGAACAGCCCCGGTGTCGTGTCGATGAAGCGCGTCGTATAGCTGTTGTCGCGGAACTTCGGATGGCCGATGATCGCTTCGAGGAAGGTGAGGTTGGTGGCGACGCCGCGGATGCGGAACTCGCGGAGCGCCCGGTCCATGCGGCGGATCGCCTCCTCCGGCGTCGGCGCCCAGGCGGTGACCTTTTCCAGGAGCGGGTCGTAGTAGCGGGTGATGATGGCGCCGGAATAGGCAGTGCCGCCGTCAAGGCGGATACCGAAGCCGGTGGCGCCGCGATAGGCGGTAATGCGGCCATAGTCCGGGATGAAGTTCTGCTCCGGATCCTCGGTCGTGATGCGGCACTGCAGCGCATGCCCGTTGAGGCGGATCTCCTCCTGGCGCGGCACGCCCGATTCCGGCGTGCCGATCGGGTAACCGTCGAGAATGTGGATCTGCGCCTTGACGATGTCGATGCCCGTGACCTGCTCCGTCACGGTGTGCTCGACCTGGATGCGAGGATTGACCTCGATGAAGTAGAACTTGCCGGTATCCGCATCCATCAGATACTCGACTGTGCCGGCGCCGATATAGTTGGTCGCCTTGGCGATCCTCAGCGAGTAGTCGGCGAGCTCCTGGCGCTGCGCCTCCGTCAGGTAAGGCGCCGGCGCGCGCTCAACGACCTTCTGGTTGCGCCGCTGGATGGAGCAGTCGCGCTCGAAGAGGTGAACGACATTGCCATGCGTGTCACCGAGGATCTGGCTTTCGACGTGGCGGGCGCGCTCGACAAGCTTTTCGAGATAGACCTCGTCCTTGCCGAAAGCAGCCTTCGCCTCGCGCTTGGCCTCGGTGACCTCGCGGATCAGGTCCTTGGGGTCGCGGATCGCCCGCATGCCGCGGCCGCCGCCGCCCCAGGAGGCTTTCAGCATCACCGGATAGCCGATCTCCTCGGCAAGCCGGGTGATCTCCGCCGGATCGTCCGGCAGCGGATCGGTCGCCGGCACGACCGGCACGCCGATGGAGATAGCGAGATTGCGGGCCGCAACCTTGTTGCCGAGCTGGCGCATCGTCTCGGGCTTGGGGCCGATGAAGGTGATGCCGTTTGTCGCACAGGCCTCGGCGAACTCCGGGCTTTCCGAAAGAAGCCCGTAGCCCGGATGAATGGCGTCGGCGCCAGACAGCTTGGCGACGCGGATCACCTCGTCGATCGACAGGTAGCTCTCGATCGGACCGAGATCGCGCGCAAGATGGGGTCCACGGCCGATCTGATAGCTTTCGTCCGCCTTGAAGCGATGCAGCGCCAGTTTGTCCTCCTCCGCCCAGATCGCGACCGTTTTAAGCCCCAGCTCATTGGCGGCGCGGAAGACGCGGATGGCGATTTCGGATCGGTTGGCGACAAGGATCTTCGAAATAGACAAGTCGGACTCCTCAATGGACTTGAAACACGGGAATGCTGCACCCGCGAAATGGAGTATTAGCGAGTCCCGGAATGAAGCGCAATTTCAGATGCGACGTAGATTCGCCCGTGGCGCGGATGAGGACTGGGCGCCGTCTTCCGCCATGCCCTTGAATCAGGAAATCAGGCCAAGTCGAAATGCAATGGCCACGGCATGATGGCGGTTCTTCGCCTTCAGCTTTTCCTGGATGCCATTCATGTACCAATCGACCGTATGGCTGGAAATGTCGAGGACCTTGCCGATGTCGTTGGAGGTCATGCCATCGGCGAGGTAATTCAACGCCTCCATCTCTCGCCGCGTCATCTGCACTTCCACTCGCGAAGCGAGCTCGGCCATGATTTCCGGATCGGTGAGTTCGAGCAGCTTCCAGAACAGCCGCTTGGCAATGGCGTCGAAGAGGCTCAGTTCCACCGGCGTCAGGTCGACCACACGGCCGCCGACCGTCAGGTTTCCCATGAGCCCGCGCCGCCCGTGCACCGGGAAGATATAACCGTCGAAGAGGCCGTGGTTGCGCGCCTCGACCATCATGCTTTCCATGCGCTTGCGGTGGGGATCCGAGCGGAAGGCTACGAGCGTGTCGCGCCAGCGGAAACCACGCTGCGCGTGCCCGAGATAACGGATCGTCGGATCGATGACGACGTATTTCTTGCGTATATAGATTTGCGGCCAAGCCTCCGGCCAGCGCCCGGCAAGGAGCAACCTGAGCGGGTTCTCGTGAGGCTTTGGCTGACGAACCACGCCATAGAAGTCGAAACCGCAGCGATCGAGCAGCCGCTCGAACTCGGGCAGGATCTCCTCGCGCGTCCTCATCTCCTCCAGGAGCGCCAGAAACTGAACGAGCAAGGTAATATTCATGGAACACCTTCAGGTCGGAATGGCAGCAAAATCCGCAGAAATTCTCGACATGAACGTCGTTCAGAAGCCGTTCATGTTGCAACCGCAATAATCCTTCTTACCACGCCCGGTCCTGAACGAAACCTGCAAAAAATCGGAATCGGGGCAAAAGATAGCGAGCTATGGACCGTCCGCCATCCTCCCATGGCGCCGGGTGGTCGGCCCTCTGATTTGCCTCTGCCGCATTTCAAGCAGGTTTTTTCACGAGACCGGTTCCGCGCGGCTCGGCCGGCTCCCGCATGCGAAACCATGTCGCCGGGGCTGGCCAAGACGCACCGCAGATGCCGCATTACTCTGAGCGGCGCAAAATCCGATGCCCAAGGGGTGAGACAGTGTCCTTATTCCAAGTGTATGCAAGAGCGCTCCAGTACCTTGCAGTTCACAAAGCCCGCGTCGGGGCGATCGTCATTGCCAATATCGTCCTCGCAATCATCACCATTGCAGAACCGGTCCTGTTCGGCCGAATCATCGACGCGATCTCATCGCGGAAGGAAGTCACCCCGATGCTCCTCCTTTGGGCGGGCTTCGGTGTGTTCAACACGATCGCCTTCGTCCTCGTCGCGCGCGAGGCCGACCGCCTGGCCCACGGCCGGCGGGCGACGCTCCTGACCGAGGCCTTCGGCCGGATCGTGTCGATGCCGCTTTCGTGGCATAGCCAGCGCGGCACTTCGAACGCGCTTCACACGCTGTTGCGAGCCTGCGAGACGCTTTTCGGGCTTTGGCTCGAATTCATGCGCCAGCATCTGGCGACCGCAGTGGCGCTTGCGCTGCTCGTTCCGACCGCCTTCGCAATGGATGTGCGCCTGTCGATCGTGCTCGTCGTTCTCGGCGTCGCCTATGTGCTGATCGGCAAGGCGGTGATGAATCGCACCAAGGAAGGCCAGGCCTCGCTTGAGAAGCACTATCACACGGTTTTCTCCCACGTCTCCGATTCGATCAGCAATGTCTCCGTCGTTCACAGCTACAACCGCATCGAGGCGGAAACCCGCGAGCTGAAGAAATTCACCGCGCAACTGCTCTCCGCACAATATCCGGTACTCGACTGGTGGGCGCTGGCGAGCGCGCTCAACCGTATCGCCTCGACCATCTCGATGATGGCTATCCTCGTCATCGGTACGATCCTGGTGCAGCGCGGCGAGCTCGGCGTCGGCGAGGTCATTGCGTTCATCGGTTTCGCCAACCTCCTGATCGGCCGCCTCGATCAGATGAAGGCGTTCGCCACGCAGATTTTCGAGGCGCGGGCCAAGCTCGAGGACTTCTTCCAGCTCGAAGATACGGTGCGCGATCGCGAGGAGCCGGCCGGCATGAACGAACTGACGGGCGTGGTCGGTGAGGTGGAGTTCCGTGACGTCTCCTTTGACTTCGCGAACTCCGCGCAAGGCGTGCGCAACGTTTCCTTCACGGCGAAGGCGGGCCAGACCGTCGCCATCGTCGGCCCGACCGGCGCCGGCAAGACGACGCTCGTCAACCTCCTGCAGCGGGTCCATGATCCGAAGCACGGGCAGATCCTCGTCGACGGCGTCGATATCTCGACGGTCACGCGCAAATCACTGCGCCGTTCGATCGCCACGGTTTTCCAGGACGCAGGCCTGATGAACCGTTCGATCGGCGACAACATCCGGCTCGGCCGCGAGGACGCCTCGCTCGAGGAAGTCATGGCCGCGGCGCAAGCCGCAGCCGCGACCGACTTTATCGAAGACCGACTGAATGGCTACGACACGGTGGTCGGCGAGCGTGGCAATCGGCTTTCGGGCGGCGAACGCCAGCGCGTCGCTATCGCCCGCGCCATCCTCAAGAACGCGCCGATCCTGGTGCTCGACGAGGCGACCAGCGCGCTCGACGTCGAGACCGAAGCCCGGGTCAAGGAAGCGATCGATGCGCTGCGCAAGGATCGCACGACCTTCATTATCGCCCACCGCCTGTCGACGGTGCGCGAGGCCGATCTCGTCATCTTCATGGATCATGGCCGGATCGTCGAAATGGGTGGCTTCAACGAACTGAGCCGCAGCAATGGCCGCTTCGCCGCGCTGCTGCGTGCAAGCGGCATCCTGACGGACGACGACGTCCGCAAGAGCCTCACGGCCGCTTGAGTTTGCCTGCGACGGCGCCGACAGCGGCGCCGTCCGCTTTCAACAACAGGGTGGGGCGGGGCGCCAAACCCCGGATAGGACGCATGCTGCAAAAGACCGTTGCGGGCGAGCGAGAGCGAATGGGCGCCGCCCGGCCCGTTTCAACCGAACGCGACACGCGCCTCGACGTCTTTCGGGCGCTCTGCCTGTTGACCATCTTCATCAACCATGTGCCTGGCCAGTACCTCGAATACCTGACCCACAAGAACATCGGCTTTTCCGATTCGGCGGAAGCGTTCGTGCTGATCTCCGGTTTTGCGGTCGGCGCGGCCTATGGCCGCAAATTCGTCGCGGGTGCGCGCCTGGCCCTGACGCTCAAGGCCTGGCGGCGGGCGATGACGCTCTACGTCGCGCATATCATGACGAGCATCGTGACGCTCGCGATCTTCGCGGGCGCCGCCCTCTATTTCGGCCGTCAGGAACTGATCGGCGAAATCAATATCCGCCCGATCGTCGAGCAGACGGAGCAGGGCATCGTCGCCATGGTGCTGCTCGGCCACCAGCTCGGCTACAACAACATTCTCTCGATGTACGCCGTGTTGCTTCTGATGCTTCCGGCCATGCTCTGGCTGAACGCCGTCAGCCCCCGCTTGCTGTTTGCAGTTTCGGCAACGCTGTGGCTTGCCGCCGGCAGCTTCAAGCTGGTTCCATCCAATTTTCTCGACGAGGGCTACTGGTTCCTCAACCCCTGGTCCTGGCAGTTCCTCTTCGTGATCGGCATTCTCTGCATGAACCGGGTGCGCGCCGGCGGCCGACTGCCGCGCAGTCCCTGGCTCGTGGGGCTCTCGGCAGCCTATGTCCTTATCTCCGCCTGCTGGGTCCTTTTCTCCTGGTGGAGCATCGACATCTCCTTCGGCCTGCCGGCGGTCCTGACCGGCTTCGACAAGACGTTCCTGTCGCTGACGCGGCTCCTGCACGTGCTGGCGCTTGCCTACCTTCTTGCGGTCATTCCCGGTTTGAGCCAGCTGGCGCGGCTCCGCGTCGATCATCCGCTGGTGATGATCGGCCGGCACTCGCTCCCGGTCTTCATTTTCGGAACGATCCTCGCCATGGCGGGACAGGTGCTGCTCTTCGTCACCGACAAGGACGCCATCGTCGGCACCCTCTTCGTCATCGCCGGCATCGGGCTGCACTTCGTCTACGCCTATTATCTCGACTGGCTGAAGGAAGTGGCGGTGGCGAGGCCGCTCGCGGCGGCCTAGGAGTTTCGATCAAATCGGCGAGCTCGATCGATTCGATCAGCGCCGAGCCAAGGTGCGTCCGGCCACTCGGTTCGCGGAGGTGGGGGAGCGTATCGTGCCTCCACAACCAATTTATCTCCGATTTGCGCGGTGGGCCGGTTCCGCGGGACATGCCCGGCATGGGACACCACCCCTCTGTTCCCGATGTGCTTCTCGTGCGTCCGCTCGTACGCCAACAGCAGTCGCACGACAGTGTCCGATGGGTGGCTGGAATCGACCCATTTGTATGGACCGGTATTGAGCAAGCTATCGCGCAAACTCACTCAAGGCAGACGTTCCCAGGGGTTGTGGTGTGCGGCTTGGGAGCGGGAGACTCTGGAGTGGGCGATGAAGCTCTCTCCCGTATTCCGCTCTTGCTTGAGTCGGCGGTGGCATGGCCCTCATTCACATGAAGCGCGAATCCGGTTGCGCCCGGATCGCCCAGCTCGGGGCGGAGCTGCATCCTTGGGATCAGATAGTCGCCGCCATTCTGCTGCCGGTAGGGGATGGGGCGGGTCGTAAAAAGCGTGCGCATCCTCTCGCGCAGGCGCTCGGCAACAGGATCGAACTCGCTCTCATCGAAACGATCGACCCTATAGGCCACGAACGGCGGAAGGACGTCGTAGCCCGGATAGTAGAGGATGCCGTGATTGATCGGGAACAGGAGGTCGTCGATCGGTCCGTTGACCCCGCGGGGCGCGTAGTGCTCCTCCCAGCCGCCGGCGGTCACGATCAACATCGCACGCTTGCCCGCCAGCGTGCCCTCGCCGTACCGGTCGCCCCACCGCTTGTCGCTGTGCTCGCCGACGCCATAGGCGAAGCCGTAGGCGAACACACGGTCGACCCAGCCCTTGAGGATCGCCGGCATGGTGAACCACCACATGGGAAACTGCAGGATCAGGGCATCAGCCCAAAGAAGTTTCTCGATCTCGGCCTTGACGTCTTCGGTGAGGGTGCCGGTCTCGAAGCCCTTCTTGGAGGCGGCAACCGGAGCGAGGTGTTCGTCCCGCGCCAGCAAGGGAAAGTCGGCGCGGTCGACCTGCGCCTTCCAGCCGTTGGCATAGAGGTGGCCCGCTCGATATCATCTATGTGCCGGGCTGGGTATCCAATCTGGATTACGCCTAGATGTTTCCTCCTTTGGCACATGTGTTCGAGCGGCTGAGCGCTTTTTCGCGGTTGATCCTGTTCGACAAACGCGGCACGGGTCTGTCCGACCGCAATGTCGGGTTTCTCTAGAAGAACGAATGCGGGACATGCAGGCTGTTCTGGATGCTGCAGGTTCTCGCCGAGCGGCGCTGATGGGCACCTCCGAAGGCGGAAATATGTGCATGCTTTTCGCAGCCACCTATCCGGAGAAGACCGCCGCACTCGTGCTCAACGGATCTTTCGCCAAGGGGCTTTGGGCGGAGGATTACCCGTGGGCGAAGACCCGGGAGCAGGTGGAGGAAGAACTCGCCGCCATTGCGCGAGACTGGGGCGGGGCGTTTGATCTCAGCAACGCCGCGCCAAGTCACATCAACGACCGGGAGGCGCGCGACTGGCTTGAAGGCTACTTGCGCAATTCGGCCTCGCCGCAGGATGCCATCGCACTCTGGCGCTGGAACACCGAGATCGATGTTCGCGGTATCCTCAGTGCTATCCATGTCCCCACGCTCGTCCTGCATCGTACTGGCGATCGCTGGGTGAATGTCGAGGAGGGCCGCTACGTCGCCGATCACATACCGGGGGCAAAATGGGTGGAACTGCCGGGTGACGATCACGTGATCTGGGCCGGCGATGCCGATCGCACTCTCGACGAGATAGAGGAGTTCCTGACCGGAATACGACCGCAACCTGCGTCGGAACGCATCCTGCTCACAGTGATGTTCACAGACATCGTCGGCTCCACCTCGGTTGCGGCTGAATTGGGTGATCGGCGTTGGGAAGAGCTGTTGCACCGTCACGATGATGCCGTGCGGGCTGAACTCGGTCGCTTCGGCGGCAGTGAGATAAAGACGGGGAGATGGCTTCCTGGCAATCTTCCACGGACCGAGCAAGGCAATTCGATCTGCTTGCGCGATACGCCGTCGGGCGACTCGGCGTCCGTGCCGCCCTCCACACCGGGGAGTGCGAGAAGCGGGGCAAATGACTTGAGCGGGATCGCCGTACACATTGCCTCGCGCCTGCTCGATCACGCCGGGGCGGGCGACGTCATCGTCTCCGGCACAGTGAAGGATCTCGTCGTCGGCTCCCGTGTCGCGTTCAAGGCCCGTGGTGAAGCGATCCTGCGTGACGTTCCCGGAAGTTGGCAGATTTACGCCGCCACAGAGGCGGGATAGACCCGACCTCTATTGGCGTCGATTCCCTCGGTGGTGTGGCTGCAACTGCCGGTTCTTCGCCCCTTCCCCAAATTGGGGAACGTCTAAGGTCAACCCTTTGCAGCCCAGCCTGAAGGGGTGGTAAGGGATAGTCGTGGCCCATTGCAGACCTTCCGGTGCGTGCCAGCACGGGTCTTGCGGCGATACAATTCGTCCGACTTCTGCTATGGTGCATTCAGCAGGCATAAGTGGTCCTAGAGAACGCCGTCGTGGAGTCGGCCAAGCAGGAGGTCGATGCGCGCAAAGGTCCGGCGCCCATTTTCGCTCCGATGTGGTTGCGGGGCCAAATCGGTGAGGGTGTGGCCGAAGCGCACGGGAGAGTCGGATTGTCAGTCGAGCATGTAGAGCGGCGACTTACGGCTATTCTAGCGGCCGACATCGCCGGCTACAGCCTGCTAATGGGCAACGACGAGGAAGGTACGCTCGCCCAGCTTAAGGCGCTTCGGCATGCTCTGGTCGACCGAAAGATCAACGAACACCACGGGCGGATTGTCAAGACCACCGGCGATGGGATGCTGGTCGAGTTCGCGAGTGTGGTCGAGGCCGTGCGCTGCGCCGTCGAGATCCAGCGCGGCATGGCGGAACGAAATGTCGCGGCGCCGGCAGGACAACGTATCGAGTTCCGCGTCGGAATCAATGTCGGTGACATCATCATCGAGGGTGACGACATTTTCGGGCAACGTGGCGGCTCGCTTGGAGGGTCTCGCGGAGCCTGGCGGCATCTGCGTGTCGGGCCGCGTGCAGGAAGACGCGCAAGGCAGGCTTGACATTGCCTTTGAGGATATCGGCGAACAGAAGCTGAAGAACATCGCTCGGCCGGTACGCGTATTTCGCGTGCGGCTCGACGCCACGGCCGCTCCGGCGCGCACCCGCCGACGCCGTGGATTGTTCGCCGCTCTGGCTCTGATGATTTTGCTTACTATAGGCGCGCTGTGGACCGGTTTTGGCTCCGAGTGGAATTCTCTCAGCAATCTGCGCCTTGGCGATCAATTCACAAAAAGTGCTGAAGTCGGCATGAAACCCGCGATCGCCATTCTCCCGTTCCTGAACCACAGTGACGATTCGGCTCGTGAGTATTTCGTGGATGGATTGACGCAGGATATCATCAACGCACTTGGTCGGTTCTCCGCACTGACCGTGATGTCGTGGAACGCTGTAGCCCCCTACAAGGGAAAGCCTGCAAGCCCAGAGGATATTGGCCGCGGTCTCGCTGTTAGCTATCTGGTAGAAGGCAGCGTCCGCCAGACCGGCGACCGTGTACGGGTCATCGCGCAACTCGTCGACACAAGGCAGGGACGAGTGCTTTGGTCTGCACGCTTCAAGGAGGCGCTGTGGGACGTGTTTGCGCTGCAGGACGTCATTGTCACTGACATTGTCAGAGTGCTAGCGATTCGCGTGACGCAGATCGAACAAAATCGAGTGTTCGCAAAGCCAACCGAAAATCTCGCAGCCTATGATTATGTGCTCCGCGCTAGGCCGGCATTGCAGCGCCCGACGCGGGCAAACAATGTGGAGGCGCGTAGCCTGCTCAAACACGCCATCGAACTTGATCCGAACTACGCTGCGGCCTATGCGGCACTCGCCGAAACCTATCACCTTGCCAGTTCGATGGGCTGGGCGGAGTCGCCAACCGCCTTCCTGAGCCGTGCCGAGGAACTCGCAATCAAGGCGCTGAGACTTGACGATTCCGAAGTGCGCGCGCACGTCATTCTCGGCCACATCCACCTCTTTCATCAGAGATACAACGAGGCAAAGGCGGAGATCGAGCGGGCCATTGCGATCAATCCGAACGATGCCCTCGGCCTCGCCGGGCGCGGCACCATCTTGTTGTGGCTGGGCCAGACAGATGAGGCGATCGAGGCCTTGGAGCAGGCGCAGCGTATCGACCCCGATCTCAATGCTGTTGATCGGTTTGCGCTGAGCCTGGCCTACTATCTGAAAGGGCGTTACGACGCAGCGATCGAACAGGCGGAACTTAATCTTCGAACAACCGCAGACGCGAACTTCAGCCGCGTCGTACTGGCAGCGGCCTATGCACAACACAACCAAGCGGAGGACGCTGCGCGTGTCGTGACGATGATACGCCGCACCGACCCAACCTTCGATCCGCAGGAGTTTGGAAACAAGTTTCTAAGCTCTGTCGATCTCGAACATTTGCGCGACGGATTCCGCAAGGCCGACCTCTACCCCGTCTCTGGCGACCCGCCACCGGCCGAGAGAAAGAACCGCTAATGTCGCTGAACTAGCGCGCGGTTCTCGTTGGCCTTCGCGATGTTCGCGGCAAGGTCCTTCTCGAAGAGCGCAGGTCCCATCGGAGCCGGCTTGCCAAAAACATAAAGCTTGCCGTCGCTGATCAGCCAGTTCTCCGGATTGGCCTCGACGATCTCGCCCTCGGCCAGCGCCATCGCACAATAGTTTCCAAACTGCGGCGCATATCGAACAGGATCGGCCTTAAAAAGCTCGCGATGTTCGGCATTCGCGAAGAGATAGCGGTGCTCGTCCCACTCATACTCGATCTCCGGCAGCCCGCGCGTGGGGCTTCCGGTGGTGAAATAGGCAACCGGGTCATAACCCTTGATCGCTAGGGGAACCGCTTCCGTGGCAAAAGTGGACATCGAGGTCGCAAACAGGGCAGCTGCGACCGCCAGAACAAGGCGAACGGCATTTCGCCGAGAGACATTATGCATGGCGAATTCCCTTGCGATTCGCCCCTCCCGGGGCAGTCCCACCTCCGCGCCAATCATTCCGTTAGGGCACTAATTATGGCTCTTGGGGCGCTCGGCCGCAACACGTTTCGGAGACACACGTTTCGGAGTTCGAGTGTGGCGAGGGTCGACGCCCTTTGCAGGGGTGCCGGGCTCTATTCTTCGTCTGCTTATGGCGCTCGTTGCTCGTTCCGATCGGAGAGGCCAATGGCAAAAGAACCACCCACCGCGGCCGTTTTAGAGCACGTCGATGGCGGGGCGACTTTGGGCGGCGGTCGGCCGCCTTCATGCAGCAAAACGGCCGAAAGTGAATTGGGGGGATCGCTTGAGTCGGCCCTCCACAACCAATTACATTTTCCGAGAACTTCGCGAGGTTGGCCGGACCGACCCTTCTGCGACATTCCCCGCTGGATGTAATCGGGGAATAATGCTCGAATAGCGGACACTCCGCGGGTAGCCACGACCCGCCCAATCTCCGAACTGGGAGATGGTCGCGGAGGCGGCACTAAGCTATTCTTCCATGATTTCGGAGTGGCTGGCCATGAGTACCAGGGCCGTACCAGGGGCCGAAGAAATGAGTACCCACGGAGAACGCAGGCTGGCGGCAATCTTCGTTGCCGATGTGGTGGGCTACTCACGCCTTGTAGAACTGAACGAGACGGCAACGCTCGCGGCGATCAAAGACTTGCGTCGGACCTTGTTCGAGCCCTTGCTGCTGGAGCACCATGGCCGCCTTGTCAAGCTCACCGGCGACGGCCTTATCGCCGAGTTCCGGTCCGTCGTCGAGGCTGTTGCCTGTGCCGCTGTAGTTCAGAAGCAGCTTCCTGATCGGCAGGCGGAGATACCGGCTGATCGCCGCATTATCTTTCGTATCGGCATCAACCTGGGCGACGTTCTGGTCGATGGCGATGACCTCTTAGGCGACGGCGTCAACGTGGCGGCGCGATTGGAGCAAGCCTGCCCGCCGGGCGGCGCACTGATCTCTGGAACAGCCTACGACCAGCTCTCGGGCAAGCTCGATTGTCGGTTCGCGTATGCGGGTGAGCAGCGCCTGAAGAATATTGCGCGGCCTGTGAGGGCCTATTCGATGGTGCTCGACAGCGCCCGTGACGCCGGAACGGTAGCTTGGCCTTCTGCTGACAAGCCTGCCGTGGCGGTGTTGCCGTTCGACAACATGAGCGGCGATCCCGAGCAGATCTATTTCAGCGACGGCATCACAGAAGACATCATCACTGAACTCTCGCGCTTCCACGAGCTCATGGTGATAGCTCGCAACTCATCCTTTTCGTTTCGCGGGAAAAGCATGGACGCGCGCGAGATCGGCCGCTCGCTCGGGGTCCGCTACCTTGTCGAGGGCAGCGTCCGGCGGGCTGGAGGTCGTGTGCGTATCACGGCACAACTCGTCGATGCCGCCAGTGGAGCTCATTTCTGGGTGGAGCGATACGACCGCGCCCTCGAGGATGTATTCGCCGTCCAGGAGGAGATTTCCCGGAGCATCGTCGCGACGGTGGCTCAGCGGATCATCCAGGACAGCGAGGTTGCTGCCCGACGACGTCAACTGGAGGACATCCGTGCATATGACCTCTTCCTCCAAGGGAACCGCCTTTCCGACGTGTTCACGCCCGAGGCCCAGGCGAAGGCGCAGGCACTTTTCGAGGGTGCGCTCCAGATCGACCCGAGCTTTGCGCGGGCCCACACGGGGCTGGCCTGGATTTGCCTGAATCGTTCGGTCGAGAACAGTGTCGGATTGCCGCGAGCAAAGGACCAGGACCGGATTGACGCGCTACGCCAGGCTGAAGAGGCGTTGGCGAAGGATCCCAACGATCCGCGGGTGCACTCCGTGTTCGGATACATGTGCCTGATGTGGCGCGACTTCGACCGGGCCGAGCGGCACATGGACCTTGCACAGGCCATGAACCCGAACGATCCATTCATTCAGATCCTTTGGGCTTGGATACAGTCGTGCCTGGGAAAGCCGGAGCGGGCCTTGCCGGCGGCCGAGATCGCCTTTCGGCTCAATCCATGTCACCCCAACTGGTACAATTTTTATCTTTCGCACATCCTGTTCGGGCTCGGGCGAGACGGGGAAGCGGCCGATCTCCTGGAGCGGCTCATAGCGGACGCGCCGGCGCGGCGGCACCCTCGATACCTCGCCTTGCGTGCGGCAGCCTGCAGTCATTTGGGGCGCACCGAGGAGGCGCAGCGATGTGCCAGGGCCTCCATTGAGTCGGTCGGCAAGTGTTGGAAGGGCGATCCGGCGGCGGGGCCGCGGCAATATGTGGACTGGCTCGTGGATACCTTATACCTGCGGCGGGACGAGGACGCGGAACGGTTGCGCGAGGGTTTGCGGCGAGCAGGGTTGCCGGCTTGATGATGACTTCTCCTGACCGCTCTTCCTAGCAAACAAGTCATTCCGACAACGATTCCATATGGCAGAGTTCCACCCATTTCAGTCCTCCAGATCGAGGGGATGTGGCACAGTTTCGCGCCAACAGCGGCCCGCCCTTCATGCAGCAAAACGCCCGAAGGTGAATTCGGGGATCGCGTGAGTCGGCCCTCCGCTACCACTGGTTGAAGTCTGCCAGCTTGGTCGGTTTTGCCCGCTTTCAGCGGCAGTTCGACGGTTTCCGCTCAGAGGTTGAATCGATTTTTGCGGAATTGTCGCCGATCTCGACCCTACCTTTCGGCCTTCCAAGTTGTCTGCGGTACGGCAGTTCCGCGCCAACAGCGGCTCGCCTTCTGCAGCCCGAAGGTGAATTGGGGGATCGCTTGAGGCGGTCCTCCCTCCCGCGCCCCAGCATTCAGTTTTGGATGTATCTGTCCCTTGCGTATTCAGACCGAGACCCCGGCCTCGCGGAGTCCGTCCACCAGACGATCGAACAGATTGGAATCCCGGTAGGGTAAAGCCCGCTTGAGGTGATCAACGGAAAAGTTCGGGTTGACGTCGAGCATTTCACGCCAATATCGCCGCGCTTCTTCGTGGCGCCCGATGCGACCATACAGGCAGGCGAGATAAAATCGCGTCATGTCCGATCGCGGCGCAAGCGTCAGCCGACGCTTGAAGGCGATCTCGGCCTCGTCAAAACGCCCGAGGCTCAATAGAGCCCTCCCGAGGAAATGCAGCGACAGGTCGAATTGCGGGTCAAGCCGGTGAGCTCGCGTGTACAGTGCCAAGGCGTCCTCGTGCCGACCTTGGAAATCCCTTATGGCGCCAAGTGCGGTATAGGCGCTTGCCGAATTGGGGTCGAGCTCGATCGCCCGCTCTGCGGCGTCCTCCGCCTCGTCGAGACGTCGCATCCAGGAAAGGGCAAGCGAGAGTGCGTGATGGCCCAGCGGCTCGGTCTCGTCCGTATCAATTGCCTTTTGGGCCAGCTCGAGCGCCTGTGTGAGATCTTCAGGGGTCGCGCCGTTCCACCGATTGATAAAATCCGTCAAGGCGACGATCGAAAGTGAAGCATAGGCAGCTGCCATCGCCGGATCGATATCGATGGCGCGTTCCAGCATGCCGCGCGCATCCATGGACGATTGGGAGTTGAAGTGCAGGATGGCCTGACGGGCGCGGACGAGCAGGTCATAGGCTTGCGGATCGACCTTGCCGCGGCCCTCGCGCCGCTGCTCTTCGCCGGCCGTCAGCTTCACTCTGAGCGCGTTGACGATAGTGCGGGTCACTTCGTCCTGAACCGCGAAGATATCTTCAAGTCCGCGATCGTAGCGCTCGGCCCATAGATGGCCGCCGGTCGTACCGTCGATCATCTGGGCATTGATGCGGATGCGGTCGGCGGCCCTGCGCACGCTGCCTTCCAGGACATAGCGGACGCCGAGTTCCCGGCTCACCTTGCGGATGTCCGGCGTCTTGCCCTTGTAGGCGAAAGAGGAATTCCGGGCGATCACGAAGAGGCCGGAAACCTTCGAAAGATCCGTGATGATGTCCTCGGTGATGCCATCCGCGAAATAGCCCTGCTCCGGGTCGCCGGACATGTTGTCAAACGGTAGAACGGCTATCGATGGCTTCTTTGGAAGCTGCGGTGGGGCTGCGACAGCAGCTTTGATGGGATCGTTGGTTAGGTCGGTCGGCGACCAGGTCCAGATGTGCACCGGACGTTCGATGTTCTTGACCTCGTGATATCCGCTGTCGACGAATTCGAGGCCGGTGCGACCATGCACATATTCATGAATTCCATCCGAAAGCGCCACGCCGCCAGGTTCGGCAAGCGCCTCGATTCGTGTAGCCACATTGACCCCGTCGCCATACAGATCGCTGTCGTCGACCATGATGTCGCCGAGGTTGACACCAACACGGAGCACGATGGCCCGATCTTCCGGCATGTCTCTGTTCGCGGCCGCCATGGCCTGCTGAAGTGCTGCGGCGCATTCGACCGCGTTGACGGCGCTGCTGAACTCGACAAGCACACCGTCGCCAGTCCTCTTGAAGATGCGGCCCTGATGGTTTGCGACGAGCGGCTCCAGCACCTCTTTCCAGCGCGCCATGAGCAGCGTGTGAGTGTTTTTCTCGTCCCGCTCCATGAGGCGGCTGTAACCGACCACGTCGGCCGCCAAAATGGCAGCAAGCCGACGTCTGATGGATTCGTTGGCCATGCAATGGCGCCTTCCTAGCACCCATTGGTCAACTTTACTGCCGTCCTTCTTCCATGTCTATTCGGCGCGAAGCTGGCCCTGGTCGACTTGAACATTCGTCTGCCGTGCGCGCAAACGTCCGTTTGTACGGCGCGTTGATGCGCTCTCTTCGCCTTAAACGCGCAGAAGCAGGAGTTTGATAGGCGCAGAGCTCAGCCGTGCTGCAAAAGTGCCCGCGCCAACTCTTCCCACTCCTCATCAAGCGTTAAGGTCGACGGTGCGGCGCCGCAGCGGCGATACCAATATTCTGCGTTCGATTGATCGCCTTCCTTGCGATGGAGATAGGCATGCACGCGCATCCCCGCCGTATCGTCGTGCTCCTGAGCTCGCTCGTGCGCCTTATGCCAATCGCCTTTTGCATCCCACCACAGCGCCTGCAGCGCAGAGCTTATGCCGGCGGGAGGCTGTGGTCTCGCAAGCGAATCTCTGAAGGTTTGAAAATCCAAGGTCATCACCGCCGTGAAATCCAAGGTTCCGATAATACCCGCGCCGGGAGGCGAGCGGTAGCGTGCATCGCTTTCGGAATGGACAGCGTACCCGTAGATTTCCCGTGCTCCGCCTCCGCAGCTCGCGCTTGAAGCCGCGGGAACAAATCTTGGCCGAAATGGATTCCCTCGCAGTCGCAACCCATGGGAAACGAAGCTTGGTGTGGAAGAGCGCACTTGCCGGAGGCGCGCGAAAGGGACGGCGCTCCGCGGATCGGCCAATCATCAGAGAGGCGGAGAATGTCTGGCGCAGTGCGATCGCCAAGCGGGTGTCGCTCCTTGTCGACGGGGCCGCCTTTTATGCTTGCCTGGAGCGTGCGATCGAGCAGGCGGAAGAACAGATATGGATCACCGGATGGGATTTCGACCCGCGCATCAGACTGCGGCCAGGAGTCCCGGACGCGGAGGCGCTCGGAACCATGCTGGAGCGCCTGGCAGCGCAAAAGCCGAGCTTGAGGATCCGAATTCTCGTCTGGGCGATGGGGCCGATCTACTCGGGAAAGTCCTTGCGGCTCTTTCGCAAACAGAAGTGGTCGATGCATCCTCGGATCGAACTGCGCTTTGCGAACCACCGCGCCCTTCGCGGCTGCCATCACCAAAAGCTCGTCTCGATCGACGACCGTCTCGCTTTTGTCGGCGGCATCGACCTGACAGCTCGGCGCTGGGATACGCCGGATCATTCACCGGAGAACGATCTGCGCCGCGATCCGGATGGAAAACCCTATGACCCGGTGCACGACATCGAGGTCGTCTTCGACGGCGAAGCGAGCCGAGCCATCGGAGATCTTTGCCGCTCCCGCTGGAAGACCTCAATCGGCGAAGACGTCCTGCCCCCGAACTCGTCGAGCGTCGCATGGCCGGAAGGCATAGAGCCCGTCCTCACCAACTGCCGGCTCGCCATCGCGCGCACCGAGTCGGGCTTCGGCGAAAGGCGAGAACGTCAGGAGGCGCTGCGGCTGACCCTCGACGCGCTGCGCAGCGCCCGCCGCCACATCTACATCGAGAACCAGTATTTCGCCTCAGGCAGGATCGGCAAGCTGCTCGCTGAGAGATTGCAGGAGCCGGACGGCCCTGAAATCGTGGTGATCACGACGCGAAATTCGCACGGGCTCCTGGAAAAACTGGTGATGGGGGGCAATCGCGATCGCCTTATCCGACGGCTGAAACGGGCCGACCGTCATGGCAGGCTGCGGGTCGCCTATCCGGTCGTTCCCGCAGTCGACGGATCCGAGCAGGAGGTGATCATTCATTCAAAAGTGGTCGCGATCGACGAGCGCTTCCTGCGCGTCGGCTCGTCAAACTTCAACAACCGCTCGGAGGGGCTCGACACGGAGTGCGACGTTGCCGTTGAGGCTGCAAACGAAGAGCAGCGCGCGGCAATCGAGGGCATTCGCAATGGCCTATTGGCCGAACATCTCGACGCGGACCCGTGCGAGGTCCGAAGGACGCTGCGCGACACAGGCTCGCTCGTCGCCGTCATCGATGGGCTAAACGGCCGTTCGCGCGGCTTGCGGCCTTTCAACGGGATCAAGGAAAAGGGGACGACGGCGCTTGTCTGGGGGACGGGCATCGTGGACCCGAACCGACCGCTACGGCCCTTGTCCGGCGTGCGCACCCTCGCCAGGCGCTCGACGGGTCAGCTCTTCGCCTTGGTGGCGAGGCTTTTCGCTTCGTCGAAGCGGACGAATTCGGCGATCGAGAGCGACATCAATCCAAGCGGGAGTGGCAGGAAGAAATAGATCGCCCGGAACGCGATGAGCGCGCCGATGTTTGCGGCCTGGCCGAGTAGAAATGCGATCGTTGCTTCAAGGACGCCAATTCCGCCCGGCACATGGCTGACAAGGGCAGCAACACTGGCGCCGACATAGGCGGTCGCGGTTTCCAGGTAGGCCGGGTTTCCGAATGCCTGCACGAGTTGGTGCAGGCAGGCGCTGACGCAAAGGAAATTGGTCGTACCGACGATCACCTGACCGGCCGCAATCGGCAGCGACGGCATTTCGAACGACCACCGCCAGATCCGAAGCGACCCACGCAGCACGCCCGCGAGCATGACGTAGCCGGTCGAGCCGGCAAGACAGGCGACGCCCAGAACGAGGGCGCCCGGTTCGGAAAGGCCGATGATTGCCGCGGCGCTCTCCGGCATGATCAGACAGCAAAGACCGGCGAGGGTGGTAAGGCCCAGGCCGACGGTGACGCCGCAGAAGAGGATGATCTTTGCGACCTCTTCACCGCTGAACCCCCAGCGGGAGTAGAAGCGGTAGCGGACGGCGCCGCTGCTCAAGGCGGCAACGCCGACATTGTGGCCGATGGCGAGGCTGGTGAAGGAGGTGACGGCCACTCGGGGATAGGCGAGCTTTCGACCGACATAGCGCACCGCAAGCGTATCGAACAGCGTGAGGCATAAGTAGGAGAGGAAGACGAAGCCCACTCCCGCCGCGAGGTGCCCGAGCGGAATCTGCATGACCGAGCGGGCGATCTCGTCCGGGGAATATCGGTTGAGCGTGCGATAAATCAGCCACGCGGCGATGCCGATGGCGGCGACTATGAATAGTCTTGCGAATATCTTCGTGGGCATCTGCCGCGCTCCCATGTCCGTCATCGGAACGAAAAGCGGGTCCGACGTGTTCCCGATTCGAAGACCACAGCCCGGAGTGATTAAACAGGGATCATGCCTCGACGGCTGCGTTTCCTCACCTACAACGTCCATAGTTGCTTCGGCACCGACCGGAAGCTCGACCCTGGGCGTGTCGCGGCCGTCATCGGCGAATGCCAGCCCGACATCATTGCCCTGCAGGAGGTGGATGTCGGCCGCGCCCGCAGCGCCGGCATGGATCAGGCACAGATGATCGCCGCGCATCTGCGAATGGAGGCGGAGTTTCATCCGGCGCTCCACCTCAAAGAAGAGAAATACGGCGATGCGGTGCTGACGGCATTGCCGATGCGCCTGGTCAAGGCGGGCGCCCTGCCGTCGTGCGGAGAGCCGCGAGGTGCTCTCTGGGTGGAAATAGACTTTGCAGGGGTCAAGCTCCAGGTCATCGACACGCATCTCGGATTGCGCGGTTCCGAGCGTATCCGGCAGGCGACGGCGCTGTTGGGTCCCGGCTGGCTCGGGGCTATCAGGCAACCGGACACGCGCGTGATCCTGGCGGGCGACCTTAACGCGATTGCACGCTCGACGACGTACAAGCTCCTGGCGGGGCAGCTCAAGGACGTGACGAGCCTCTGCGATTTGAAGCCACGGCCGACCTTTCCGTCGCGCCTACCGCTCTTGCGGCTGGACCACATCTTTGTCGGTGACGGGATAGGCGCCAGCGCCTGCCGGGTGCACAGCAGCGCGCTTGCGCGCGTGGCCTCGGATCATCTGCCGGTGCTCGCCGAACTTGAGGTCCAACCCAATGCCAGGCCGCCCGAGAAAGGTCTTCAGCCCGCCTATGGAGAAAGGTTCCCACCGCTGCCGTGATTGCCGACAGCGCGGCGCGTCCCATGAGACGCGCAAGGGTCGTTGTAGCGCCTTGATCTGCTGCGTGTCTTTGTCCTTTCAAGAAGACATGCAGGTAGGGCTGTCAGAGGATCGTTATGACCCGCACATTGCCTTTTCGCTCGATGACGTCGACGACTACCCGCGTGCCGGAGCGGTGTACCGCGACATGCACCGAGCCTCTGCCGACCTTGAGTTGCTTTATCTCGAGCCTCTCTATGAACTCCGGCAGCACCGGAGTATCGAAGGTGATCTGCATGGATTTCGTGTTGAACTCCAGCCCAAGGCAGGACTGCACGAGCGAGAGGGGTGCTGCGGCCGCCCATGCCTGGGGAATGCAGGCCACCGGATAGAAGGTCGGCCCCTGCGCCCGCTGGCGAGGAAAGCCGCAAAAGAGCTCAGGCAGACGGCGCAGTTCGATATAGGTCGAAGCGGCGAACAGGCCCTCGAAGATCCGTGCGGCCGCGTGCCGAAAGCCGTAGCGCGCCAGACCGAGGGCGATCAGCGCATTGTCGTGCGGCCAAACGGAGCCGTTGTGGTAACTCATCGGATTGTAGCGGCTTTCAGTGACGGGGATCGTCCTTATCCCCCAGCCTGAGAAGGAGGCGCCGGACATCAGCGTTTTTGCGACGGTTTCCACGCGGTCGGGCAGGGCAAGGCCCGTGAGGAGGGCATGGCCGGCATTGGAGGAGCGGACCCGACACGGCCGTTTGTCGCCGTCGAGCGCAAGCACGTAGGTGCCCAGCTCTTCGTCGAAGAAGACCGAGTCGAACTGGCGTCTCAACTCCTCGGCGCGGCTGAGGAAACCGACGGCCCGGTCTTCCTGCCCGAGGTCCCGAAGCATTCTCGCCGCCGCCTCCCATGCACCGTAGACATAGGCCTGTACCTCGGCGATCGCAATCGGACCGCGGGCGAGCGATCCATCCGAATGGAAAACGGAGTCGTGGCTGTCTTTCCAGCCCTGGTTGAGGAGGCCGTCCTCGGTGCGGCGGCCGTATTCGACAAAGCCGTCGCCGTCGCGGTCGCCATGGTCGTCGATCCACGTCAGCGCCGCCTCGATGTTCGGCCAGATTCGGCGAATCGTCCCGATGTCACCGGTGCGCTGCAGATATTGGCCGGCAAGCATCACGAAAAGCGGCGTCGAATCGACGCTGCCGTAGTAACGCCGGAACGGCACTTCCCTGAGCTCGGCCATTTCGCCGAAGCGCACCTCATGCAGGATCTTGCCCGGCTCGGCGTCCGACAGAGGGTCGAAGCCCGTCGCCTGGTTCGCAGCCAGATGCGCCAGCACGCCGCGGGCGATCTCCGGATCGAGCCATAGCGTCTCCATGGCAGTGATGATCGCGTCGCGACCGAAGGCCGTGCTGAACCAGGGGATGCCCGCATAGGGATACGGCCCCTCTGGAGTTTCGGTGATAAGCATGTAGAGGTCGGACATGCTGCGTTGTGCGACCTCGTTGAAGACCTCGTTCGAACTCAAGATGCAGGCAGCCCGGCCGGAAGAGGCGCGCAGGGCGCGACGGGCATCCCTCAGCGCGAAGAAATAGGAGCGATGGCCGATCGGGATCGCCGGTTCCCGTTGGCAGTTGACCTCCAGAAACAGGGTTCGGCTTTCGCCGGGGTCAAGTTCGAGTTCGTATGTGGCAGCTGCCGCCGTGAGCGTCGAAGGGGGCGGGTCGAAGCCTAAACGGGTGGTTCGTTCGAGGCCGTCGAGGCCAGTATAGGACAGGCGAACCTCGTGGCGGGTGGTGGTTGGCGGATGCATTTGCCCACGACGCTTTCGCTGCTTCCCACGGACTTCGAAAAGGTCGGCGAAATCGGCCGCAAAGTCGATGCGGATCTCAATCAATTGCGTCTCTTCGTGGAAGTTTCGCACCAGCAGCCGTTCGTAGCAGGTGCCGTTCCAAACGAAGCGTGATCGCCGCAAGTGGATCGAGTCGTGGCGCAAGTGCCGTTCCCCGTTCAGATCGACGAAGTCGGGGTTGGTCAGGTCGCAGGTCAGCGTGGCATTGTCGTCCCTGAGGGTCGAGGACAGGAGCAGCGGCCGGGCGGAATTGATCGTCAGGCAAAGATGGGAGAGGTGACGGGTATCGCGATGGAAGAGCCCCTCGGGGCTGCCCGGTCCGGAATAGGCATCGCCGTTCTGGTCGAAAACGGCAAAGGTGTCCCCGTGCTTCAGAGTGTTCGGCCGCCGCTCCTGGAGGGAATTGGTTGCCGGGACGGAGTAGGGCTCGGTGACGGGAGAGTCGGCAATTGCGGAAGCCATGGGCGCATTCCTTCGGAACGACGGATCGAACCTCGAAACGTCAGTAAGGTAACAGAGTGACCGGCAGAAATCGAATCGCGAAGAATTAACTCTGCGTTCTCGGGGTGAGTTCCAGCGGTATTCCGTTCCGACTGCTGGAGCGGATGCACTCACAGTGGTTCGCGCCGCCGCGGAGCCGCAATGGTGGCTCGCAAATCCACCTAACCCTTTCTCGCGAGTGGTTCCCCAGCCCTCGGTGCTGTATCATGCGCCGTGCTCCTCGCGGGAGGCGAGAGAGCGAGGGAGGACCGAGCCATGCCTATGTCTTCGGTACTGCGCTTGTTACAGACGGTTTGTCTCGCGGCGGGCGCTTCTTTCACACCTCAACTAGTGACGGCCACTGACGCGCTTCCGCCGGAGCTCGAAAAGCTAAAGGTGGCGCTAGAAAAGTACAAAGACCCGGTGGTCGCCGTGCGCGACGGCTATTTCTCGACGCTCGGATGCGTCAAGTATGCTTCGGGAACCATGGGGGTGCATTTCCTGAACCCCGCTTTGATCGGTCCGGAGCCTGATCCGATGAAGCCGACCTTGCTGCTTTACGAGCCGGTCGGCGACAAGCTCGAACTCGTTGCCGTGGAATGGCTGATCCCGCTTGCGACCGGCGTCAAGCCGAAGCCGGAGCTCTTCGGACATCCCTTCGATGGGCCGATGGAGGGACATGAACCGCTACTGCCAGCCGCGCTCCATCATTACGACTTGCATGCGTGGATCTTCAAGCCGAACCCAATGGGGGTCTTCCATCCGGTGAATCCGAACGTCAAGTGTCCCGAGGGGCCTTATACCCTCCTGGAAGAGCCGCCGAAAACGGTGCCGCATCCGAGCGAATGACGCACATCTGCGCTATTACGGTGCGTCAGCGCGCCCCTCTTGCACTTCGGTGCCGTCGGGGCCCCGGCGAGGCGCCGCGGTGAAACTGGGGAATTGATACCGGTCGAGGAGCGAGAGGCCTTTGACATCCCGGCGCGAGGATTTTCGATCCTGCTTCGAGCGTATATCCTCGGCGAGGTCGTCGAGGTATTCGAGGGCTTGCACAGTAGCCTCTGCGGTGGCCGCGCTGCCATCGGCTTCGACGGGGCGCTGCAATTCGTCTCTCGTCTTGTCCAAAACCTCTTCGATGAAGCGCCTCGGATCGTTGCTGTTGGCGGCAGCCCACCGCAGCAGGCGGCACATCAGGATCTCGTTGACCCGCATCGCCGCAACCGTTTGGCCGAGCATGAGCGTCAGTTTTTCGAGTTTTTCGGGCGTGACCTTCCGGGACATCGAACAGTTCCGTTCTTTGCTTTTTCTACTTCGTCGCGCTTGGCGGGTTGGCCCCGACGATGGCTTTCCCCGACCCGGAGAGAACGGCTCGGCGGAAGGAAATGTTCCGCGGAGCGGGGCTCGGCAATCGTTCACCTATGACTTGGAACAAAACCGATTTCGGCGACGTTGATTTCGAGGAGCGTGGGAGGCGCAGGATGGAACACCCGGACACTCGGAAGCTCGACAGGACCCAGGCGAAGCATGTCTGGGACGTGGCAGAGTATTGCCGCCGAACCGGCATTCACAGGGCCGAGGAAAAGCGGCTGATCAAGGTGCTCGGCAGATATGCGACGAGTCACGAGCTCCAGATGAATATAGTGCGGCCTCAAACGCGCACACGTTAGGGCGTTTTGCAGTCGGGTGGATCACCCGACGTTGCACAAACAGATGGCGCCGTGCTGGAGGAAACGCCGTGGGGACGGTCCTGATCGGTGCATTTCTTTTCATCTTCGGCATTCTCGCGATGGTGTGGGAGGCCTTGGCCCGACGACGCCTCAGTCGCCCGCCGAAGCAGGAGAACGATCGACAGACTCTTGAGCCGCGGCATCAGGGACTGCGGTTCCTCGGCCCGACGCGGAACTGGCTGGGTGTGGGGCTGACGACGGTCGGCGGCGTGCTTCTTCTGTTCGGTGCGCTCCGCTACGCATTGGTCTAAAACATCCCGCAGTCAGTGGAACTCCCTGTCGTTGCACGTTCGATCAAACGCGCGATCGAGTCTGAGGTATTGGCAGGGATGCGGGGCGGCAATTTTTCCTCATCCCGCGCCGCCAGGCAGGTCAGGGAACACTGATTTCGATCAGGAAAACGTCTGAGGAAATCTCGGCTGAGAGCGTCAGGGCTGCCGGGTGCTGGAGCACGGCCGTATCCAGCGCATGCAAGGTGGCGGAAACCCCCGCGGTTGCCAGCGCCACACTGCCGCGGTGGCAGAAGAGCACGATCTCGCGGGCACTGGTGGCGACCGGCAGCGCGCCCTCGACATGCAGCCTTCGCACCCTGTGCTTTAGCGCATGTCGTCTCGTCATGACATTGAGATCGGTGACCGGGCCGTCGTTGAGCCTGGCCGATGTCGGCACGTCGGCGGGAAAGGAAAGCGGCGGATCGGCCGTCGTCAACAACTTCGGCGGCCGGCCCTCGATGAAGAGCGTCAGGCCGGCGCCATCGAGGATGGAGAGGGTTCGGTCAATCCCGGAAAAACTGGAAAAGGCGCCGTCGCTTGCAACCGTGGCCATGCTGATGCGCCAATCGAAGTCGGAGAGCGTTCCGCGCTCCGGGGAAACGGCGATCTCCACCGTCTCACCGCCACCGTTCTTCCACGGCATATGCTTGTAATCACTCGCGCGCAGGATTCGCATCATAGTCAGCCGAGCCATCCCATCGCTTGCCCGATCCAAACGATCGGAGCAGTAACCAGTATGCTCAAAGCAGCGCGGATATGCCAGATCAGCAGTGCACCGCAAGGTAAACGGGACGAGCCGCCGCCGCGGCTATCTAAGCTTTTTCAGGACCCGCTGGAAAGCGCGGTCGATCTCCTCCTCACGGTCATGGTGTCCATTGCGGATCGTCCATTTGCCGGCGACCATGACATCGCGGACCGCCTCCCCGCCGACGGCAAAGAGCCAGCGGTCGAGAATCTGGTCGCCGCTCGCGGCGGCAATAAAGGGATTGGCGCCGTCGAGCACGAGAAGATCTGCGCGGGCGCCAGGTGAGATGCCGGGCTTGCCGAGACCGGCCGCTTGGGCGCCACCCACGAGGGCGGTGTCGAAGACGGTCCTGCCGACCGAGGCGCCGGGGCCGGCTGCAAGCCGGTTGCGCCGGCGGTCGCGCAGCCGTTGGCCATATTCGAGGAGCCGCAACTCTTCCGCGACGCTGGTCGCGACATGGCTATCGGTACCGATGCCGAAGCGCCCGCCGTGGGCCAGATAATCCGTTGCCGGAAAGATGCCGTCACCGAGATTGGCTTCAGTTGCCGGGCAGAGACCGGCGACCGCACCCGATTTCGCTAGCCGTTTTGTCTCATCCGCCGTCATATGCGTTGCGTGAATGGCGCACCAGCGGCCGTCCACCGGCATTTCCTGCAGCAGCCATTCGACCGGACGCCTGCCGCTCCAGGCGAGGCAATCTTCGACTTCGCGCGTTTGCTCGGCGACATGGATGTGAACTGGACCGGAGAGCGGTAGGCCGGCGATGATCGTCCGCATCTCCTCCGGGGTGGCGGCGCGCAGCGAATGGATTGCATAGCCGAGGACGGCGCCCGTTTCGGCGGAGGGGCGAACGAGCCGGTCGACGAGGGCAAGGAAGCTTTCCGGATCATGCACGAACGGGCGCTGTCCCGGATTGGGCGCTGCACCGCCGAAATTCGCATGAGCATAGAAGACCGGAAGGTGCGTGATCCCGATGCCGGTCGTTTCGGCGGCGGCGAGAATGCGCAGCGACATTTCCGCCGGATTGGAATAGGGCGTCCCGTCCGCGTGGTGGTGGAGATAGTGGAACTCGACGACCCGGCCGAATCCGCCCCTCAGCATTTCAACGTAGAGCTTGGCGGCGATCGCCTCGACATCGTCGGGATCAACCAGTCCGACGGTGCGGTACATTTCCTCGCGCCAGGTCCAGAAACTGTCGTCGCCCGCCCCCGCAACCTCGGCGAGCCCGGCCATTGCCCGCTGGAAAGCATGGGAATGCAGATTCGCCATTGCCGGAAGAAGTGGGCCGGCCAAGCGCTCGACACCGGTCGCCGACGGCCGATCAGCTTCGATCGCGGCGATGCGGCCGTCACCGCCTATCGCAATGACCACATTTTCCGCCCAGCCCGTCGGCAGGAGCGCCCGTTCGGCAAAGAGCCGTTGTGCGGGAGAGCTTGCCATGCGCCGTTCTCCTGTACGTGGTTGTATATGGAACTATAGGTATTTTGTAGTGGCGCGCAAGGGCAAAATCGGGGAAAACATTCGCTGCGTCTGTCCGGCTGCCGTCGCGGCAGGCGGAATGGAGCAGTGGATGACGGTGTCGGGACGCAAGAAAGAGTTGGCTGCCGCTTCGTCAATCCGTCAGTTTGCCCAAATTATCTGAAACAGGAATTTCAGGTGACGACACCGAACGCCTATCTGACACTGGTGGCGCCGATCGCCCGCACCGAGCAGGTCGTCGAAGCGGTGCTGCCGAAGCCATGGGAATGCAAGTTGTTTTCGATCGGCCGCAATGAACCTCTCCTGATGATCCGCCGAAGGACCTGGTCCGAGGCGGCGAAGGTGACGGTGGTGCACTTGCTCTATCCCGGCACGCGCTATCGCCTCGAGGGCGTTTCCCAGTAGAGCGGAAGCGAAAACACCACGCGGGTTCGCGCCCGTGCCCGCCAACTTTAGAGCCAGCGAATGGATGGAACTGGAATGACGCAAGAGGAATCGCTGAAGCGCCGCACCGAGCTTGCAAGGCCCGAGATATCGGCCGACGAGGCGCAGGCGCTGATCTCCGGGCACTACGGCCTCACGGGCGAAGTCGAGGAGCTGGGCAGCCAGCAGGACCGCAATTATCGCGTCGACACGAACGAGGGCCGCTTTGTCCTGAAAATCGCAAGGGCGGAATATGCGCGGCAAGAGCTCGAAGCGCAGAATGCGGCGCTTGCCCATGTGGGCGGGAAGGCGGACGCGCCAAGGGTGCCGCGCGTCGTGCCCTCGGCTGCCGGCGAGGAGATCGTTGCAACCACCGTCCGCGGCGAGGCCTATCAGATCCGGCTCTTGACCTATCTTGAAGGCACCCCACTCACGCGCCGCAAGCATTTGGCCGCCGAGAGCGTGGCGGTGCTTGGCGAAGTCGCCGGGCGGCTGGCCGTTGCGCTTCAGGACTTCGACCATCCGGGTCTCGAACGGGAGTTGCAGTGGGATCTGAGAAGGGCCGGGCCGGTCGCACTGCGTCTGCTTTCGGCCATGGCCGACGAGGCGTTCCGCAAACGTATCGCCGAGGCGATGGTCGGTGCGATGCGGCGGCTGCAACCGCTGACGTCGGAACTGCGCCTGCAGGCAATCCACCAGGACGTCACAGACGACAATGTTGTCGCCCGGGCGGACAAGAGCGGCCGGCTTATTCCGGAGGGCGTCATAGATTTCGGCGACGTGCTCAAGGGGTGGGTCGTCGCTGAGCTTGCCGCTACCTGCGCATCGCTGCTGCACCACGCCGATGGCGACCCCTTCTACATTCTGCCGGCGGTGAAAGCCTTCCATGCCGTCTGCCCGCTGACGGACGCGGAAGTGAGGGCGCTCTGGCCGCTGATCGTCGCGCGCGCCGGCGTCCTGGTCGCGAGCTCCGCCCAGCAGCTCGGTATCGACCCGGACAATGCCTATGTCCGGGGCAATGCCGCCCACGAGCGCGAAATCTTCGAGGTTGCCGTGTCGGTACCCCTCGAACTGATGGAGCATGCGATCCGCCACGCCGTCGGCATGGAGCCGGAAGAGGTTGCGGTAAAGGTGGAGCTTCGTTTGGTGCCGGATATCGATCCCGATCATGTCGGTGTCGTCGACCTGTCTCTGCTCGGACCGCACCTTCCCGCCGACCGCTGGCACTATGAGGATACGGAAGCGCTGCTTCTGCAATCGGCGGCAAGGGCGGCCGGCGCTGCTGCCACACGCTACGGCGAATTCCGGTTGACGGAGACGCGACTGCTCAAGGCGAGGGCGCCGCGGACCTTGGCGCTCCATGTGGACCTCTGTCTCAAGGGGCAGACCGAGATTCACGCCCCCTTTGGCGGGCGCCTGGTGCAGCGCCAAGGCCGGCTGATACTATCGGGCGAGCGATTGCATCTGCACCTGCTCGGGGTCGAACCTGCGGAAACGGAAAGCGAAACGGTCGGGGTCGGAGCGCGCATCGCCAAGATCCCCGGCGAGCCGCCGACGCTAGGCTTCATGCGGGTTCAGCTCTGCACCGTGGCGGACCTCGATCCGCCGGCGTTTGCGGTGCCGCACCAGGCGGAGGCCTGGCGCCGCCTCTGCCCGTCGCCCGCTGCGCTTCTGGGATTCGACTGCGACGCGCCATCGACCGACGCGGCCGGGCTCCTGGAGCGGCGCCTGCACCATTTCGCGCGTCCACAGAAGAACTATTACCGCAACCCGCCGCAAATCGAGCGGGGCTGGAAGGAGCACCTCTTCGACGTCGAGGGGCGCGCCTATCTCGACATGGTCAACAACGTCACCGTGATCGGTCACGGGCATCCGCGCCTCTCGGCCGCCGTCGGGCGGCAATGGTCGCTGCTCAACACCAATTCCCGATTCCACTATGCGGCGGTCGCGGAGTTTTCGGAGCGGCTCGCGGCTCTGGCGCCGGAAGGTCTCGATACGGTGTTCCTCGTCAACAGCGGCTCGGAAGCGAACGACCTCGCGATCCGGCTCGCCTGGGCGTCGTCAGGCGCGCGCAACATGGTTTCGCTGCTCGAGGCCTATCACGGCTGGACGGTTGCGAGCGACGCCGTCTCCACTTCGATCGCCGACAATCCGCAGGCACTGGAGACTCGGCCTGACTGGGTGCATCCGGTCGTTGCACCGAATACCTATCGCGGGCCTTTCCGCGGCGCGGGATCGACCAGCGACTATGTCGCGACGGTTTCGGCGACACTTAGCGAACTCGATCGGCAGGAGCGTAGCCTTGCCGGCTTTATCTCGGAAACCGTCTACGGCAATGCCGGCGGCATTCCATTGCCGCCCGGTTATCTCGAAGCCGTCTATGCAATGGTCCGGGCACGGGGCGGCGTCTGCATCGCCGACGAGGTCCAGGTCGGCTACGGCAGGCTCGGGCATTACTTCTGGGGTTTCGAGGAGCAGGGAGTCGTTCCGGATATCATCACCGTGGCCAAGGGCATGGGTAACGGTCACCCGCTCGGTGCCGTCATCACCCGCCGCGAGATCGCCGATGCGCTGGAGAAGGAAGGCTATTTCTTCTCCTCCTCCGGCGGCAGCCCCGTGAGCTGCGTCGTCGGGCTGACCGTGCTCGATATCCTTCATGACGAGGCATTGCAGGAAAATGCCCGCACGGTTGGCGATCACCTGAAAGAGCGGCTCGAGGCGCTTGGACAACAGTATGCTGTGGTTGGCGCCGTGCATGGCATGGGGCTGTATCTCGGCCTCGAATTCGTCCGCGACCGGGAGACGCTGGAGCCCGCGACCGAGGAGACGGCAGGCATCTGCAACCGCCTGCTCAACCTCGGCGTGATCATGCAGCCGACCGGAGACCACCTGAACGTTCTCAAGATCAAGCCGCCGCTGTGCCTCAGCCGCGAGAGTGCCGACTTTTTCGCCGACATGCTGGCGAAGGTGCTGGAAGAGGGGTGGTAGGCAAAAGCGCCGCGACGGGCTACTGCATGTCCCCTTGAATCGACCTCGGTTTAAGGACAAAGACATGCAGCAATGCAAAGTGCTACAGCGACCTTTGCGCGTCTGATAAGACGCGGCGCTGTAGTTGCCTTATGCAGCACCGGACAACACTGCCTCGAAGGTTTCGCCGAGCACGGCAATCAGGTGGTCGGCGTCGCGCCTTGAAAAGATCATTGGCGGCCGCATCTTTAGGATATTGTCGTACGGCCCCTCGGTGCCCATCAGCACCCCGCGCCGGCGCGCGCCATTGGAAACCGCGCGGGCGATTTCGGTCGCAGGCGCCTTGGTCCTCCGGTCGGCAACGAGCTCGATGCCGAGGAAAAGGCCTAGACCGCGAACGTCGCCGATCACATCGTAACGCTCCTGCATCGCCCGAAAGGCGTCGACGAGATAATTGCCGATATCCAGCGCGTTGCGTCGCAGGTCATCGCGCTCGATCACGTCAAGCACGGCGAGCCCCACCGCGCAGGAGACCGGATTTCCGCCGAAGGTATTGAAATACTCCATGCCGTTGTTGAAGGATCGGGCGATCTCACGCGTGGTGACGACGGCGGCAAGTGGATGGCCGTCGCCGATCGGCTTGCCCATGGTGACGATATCGGGCACCACGCCCTGCGTCTCGAAGGCCCACCAGTGACTGCCGACGCGGCCGAAGCCGACCTGCACCTCGTCGGCAATGGAGACGCCGCCCGCCTCGCGCACCATCCGGTAGACCTCCTTGAGATAACCCTCCGGCAGGAAGACCTGGCCGGCGACGCTGGGGATGGATTCGGCAAGGAAGAAGCCAGGCCTTGCGCCACTTGCTTTCATCGCCGCGATCAATTCGGCGACGTTTTCGGCGAAGCGCCGCCCATGTTCCGCGATTGGCCAATCCGACGGCGCGTGGTAGCTGTCCGGTATTCTTGCCACATGCACATGCGGCTTCTGGCCCTGGCCGCCCTTGCGGCGGAACTTGTAGGCGCTGAGATCGATCAGCTCCTGCGTCGTGCCGTGATAGGCCCAGTCGAGCACGATGGCGTTGTCGCGCGCCGTGTGGGTGCGCGCGAGGCGGAGCGCCAGGCTGTTGGCCTCCGAGCCGCTGTTGACGAAGGCGGCGACCGTCAGATCCTTCGGCATCGTCGCGGTCAGCCGTTCCGCATAGGCGACGATATTGTCGTGCAGGTATCGGGTATTGGTGTTGAGCCTCGCCGCCTGGCTCGCCATGGCCTCGACGACCGCCGGATGGGCGTGGCCGATGTGGCAGACATTGTTGAAGCAGTCGAGATAGGCGCGGCCGCGGTCGTCGATCAGCCAGACGCCTTCGCCGCGCACGAACTTGATCGGTTTTTCGTAAGAGATCGTGAGGTTCGGCAGCAGCAATTCACGGCGCAGCCGGACGATCTCCTCATGCGAACGGCCGGCCCGGGCGAAGAACTCCGGCGCAACGCCGGCGAGAGTCGCGGCATTCGGGAAAAGCTCAGCCCAGACATCGAGATAGCGCTCCTCGGCGACGCCAAGGATTTCGGTGGCGGAAAGGCGCGTGTCGGTGGAAATCTGCAGGTGCAGATGCGGCGCCCAGCCGCCGTTTTCCTCCGGCGCGCCCATTTCGCCGACGAGCCCGCCGGCCTGCAGCCTGTCGCCGGGCTTCAGGCGGCTGGCGGCTTCGTGGGCAAGGTGGCCCCAGAGCGTCACGAAAGGCGGGCAACCCTCGGGCTCGTGCCGAAGCGCGACGAGGCAGCCATAGCCGAGCGGCTCTCTTTCAACCTCGGCGCTGACGACGGTGGCGGCAAGCGGCGTGTGGAGGCTGGTGCCGGCCGGCATAAAGAGGTCGAGGCCGAGATGGCGCGTGCGGCGGGTATCGGCGATCAGGCGGGAGACGAACATGTCGCCGGAGTAGACGGTGCGGGCCTCGCCCCAGGGGCCGATGCCGAGCGCCACACCGGCCGCACGGCAATGCGCTTCCCAGATCGCCTGCGCTTCATGCGGGCGTTCGCCCGCGGAAGCGACGGTCATCGGATGAGCAGGCTCGGCATAGGGAATGAGGTCGGCCGGATGGGTCGCAAGCGGCCGCTCCAAGAGCGGCCACAGCTGCTTGCGGTGCCGTTCGATCCAGGCGCTGACGGCGCGCGCGCCGGCGACCGCCTCGAAGCCGCAGGCATGGCGCAGAATAGCGGTCGCAAAGCGCGGGTTCACGGCATCGAGCTTGCGCAGCAGCACCCAGGCCGGTTTCTCACTGACGGCGAGATAGGGATTGCCGTCGACCTCCGCGCGGCGCGAGGCCGACATGGTCACCGACGTGACCAGCCGCATGGCGATGAGGTCGAAGAGCAGTTCGATCTCCTCCTCGAGAAGCGGATACTCCGCGTGGAAGCCGCGGGCGATGGCGGCGGCCGCGCCAATCGGATCGGCATGGTCGAGTCCGGCATAGGCGGCGGCGATCGCCACCTCGGCAATGACCGGCGTGTAGAGGGCGTCACCGAAATCGATGATGCCGGCAATGCGGTCGTGATCGCCTTCATCGACCAGCACGTTCCAGTCATTGGCGTCGTTATGCATGACGCCTGCACGTAGCATCGGGAGTCGCGGCGCAACTTGCTCCTCGAAACGCGAAATGAAGCGCTCGAGAAGCGCCCGGTCGCCTGCATCGGCTATGTGATGCAGCCGGTCGGCGGAACGGCCGCTACGACGGATGTCCCAATCGAGATCGCGCAGCGCGCCGGGATGCATGAAGCCCTTGAGTGCGGCATCGAAGCGGCCGAGGATCTGGCCAAGGGACTGAAGCGCCGCGTCGCTGCGCCGGGACTGGGCGAGCGGCAGGCCCGGCAGCCAGCTCACGAGCCGCAGCCGATGTGCGAGACCCCGCGAGCCCGTCGCCTCCGCAAGACTTGCGCCCGACAACGTGGGCCGGAGATGCGGGACTGGAATGTGGCCGGCGCACTCGCCGAGGTGCCTGAGCAACGTCGTCTGGAAATCGCTCTCGATCTCCGGCTCGGCCGCATTGACGATCTTCAGGATGTAGGTCGCGCCGTCGGCGGTCACCTTGAAATTCTGGTCGCGCTCGCTGTCGAGCGGCGCGAGCAATCCTTTTAGCCCGAAATGCTGCACAAGGAGCGCGCTCGCCTGTTCGACTGAAAATTCCGGCTTCGTCTTCAGCATGTCGTTCATGATGCCCTCACTCTCGCGGGGAGAGTTGCATGGCAGACGAAGGTGCGCATCCGGCAATTTGCCGGTTGTGCCGGTAGTTTGTTCGTAATAACCGTCGTTTTGCCGGCACCTTTTCCTGCCGGCCGTGGGAGGCAGCATTGCAGGATATCGACGCGACCGATCGGGCGATCCTCAGCATCCTGAGCCGCGAGGCGCGCATTCCGATGAAGTCGCTCGCCGGGCGGATCGGGCTGTCGCGGAGCGCCACGGCGGAGCGCGTCGCGCGACTGGAGAAGGCCGGCGTCATTCGCGGCTACCGTGCCGATGTCGGCCAACTGGAAGAAGGTCAGATAGAGGCCTTTCTGCTGGTGACGCTCAAGCGCACCCCCTCGCTCGGCGTGCTCGACGGGCTTGCCGGCTTTTCCTCCGTCCGGCGAGTCTCTTCCGTCAGCGGCCAACTCGACCTAGTGGTCGAGGTCAAGGTGGCGTCGATCAATGCCTTGAACGAACTGCGCAACGAAGTGGCCGGGCTCGACAATGTCGAGGACCTGACGACGTCGATTGTCCTTCGGCGTGAGATCGAGCGAAGTTGATGGGCTTTGGCCTGGTGACAGCCGCTATCCCTCGCTCAGCATCTCCGTCTCACCGCTGAGGCGAGCGACCAGGCTGCGGCGGACGCGGCCGACGTCTCGTGCCGGGGGTTCGCCGAAGTGGCGGGCGTATTCGCGGCTGAATTGCGACGGACTTTCGTAGCCGACCCGGTGGCCCGCATCACCGGCGTCCAGACGCTCCTCCAGCATCAGGCGCCGCGCTTCCTGCAGGCGGAGCTGCTTCTGATATTGCAGCGGGCTCATTGCCGTGATCGCCTTGAAGTGGTGGTGCAGCGAGGAGACGCTCATGCTGACGCGGCTTGCAAGCTCCTCGATGCGCAGCGGCCGCGCATAGTGCTCCTTCAGCCAGGCGACGGCGCGGCCGATCTGGTGCGGCTGGCTTTCCGCCGTCGCCATCTGCCGCAGCTTGGCTCCTTGCGGCCCGATCAGCAGACGATAAAGGATTTCCTGCTCGATGAGCGGCAGTAGAACGGCAATATCGTCGGGTCGATCCAGCAGGCGCAGGAGCCGCAGCGCCGCATTTTCCAGTTCAGGCGCAAGCTTGCTGACCGTCATGCCGCGGGGCGAGGCGGGCGATGTCATCGGCTGGTCGCCGATCCGGTCGACGAGCGTTGCAATCTTGCCGGTATCGATCTGAAAATTCATGCTGAGATAAGGCTGTTCCGGTGACGCTAGGACCTGCCAGAGCACTGGCAGGTCGATCGAGGTCAACAGGTAGTCGGAGGCGCCATAGACAAGGGTCTCCTCGCCGAGCAAGACGCGTTTGGCGCCCTGCACGATAATTGCGAAACTTGGCTTGTAGGCGGCGCAGTTCACCTCAGTGGCGTTCGAGTGGCGATGAATGCTGAGGCCCGGAACGGGAGTCTGAAAGTCGCCATCCATCCCGGCGATCCGGGCAATGGTATCGATCATCTCCTGGCGCTGCATTCGCTGCGTATCTGTCATGTTCGGCGGTCTTTCCAACGGTTTAGGTCTCGCCCCGGGTGGGCAACAGATAGGTTGACAAGGCCGCTTCGCCCACCGCGCCGCGGCCATTCTTGTAGGATCATGCAAGAATCTTGCAGGATCGCACTAACGCAATCGGCCGCGGAAGAAGCATAGTCCGGCCTGCCGTCCGCAGTCCACTCCGCGGGCGCCACTCCCACACATGAAGGACTGACCCATGGCCATTGCAAGAGGATATGCGGCGACCGACGCTTCGAAGCCGCTCACCCCTTTCACTTTCGAGCGCCGCGAACCGCGCGACGACGACGTGGTTATCGACATCAAATATTGCGGCGTCTGCCATTCGGACATCCACCAAGCCCGCAACGAATGGGGGAATTCAACCTTCCCCATGGTGCCCGGCCACGAAATCGTCGGCATCGTTCGGGCGGTCGGATCCAAGGTCACCAGGTTCAAGCTCGGCGACCGCGTCGGTGTCGGCTGCTTTGTCGACTCCTGCACGACCTGTGCGAGCCGCGACCTTGATCTGGAACAGTACCTGCCCGGCCTCGTGCCGACCTATAACGGCTTCGAGGCCGACGGACAGACCCCAACGCAAGGGGGCTATTCCGATCATATCGTCGTCAAGGAGGGCTATGTCCTCTCCATCCCCGAGAGTCTGCCGCTCGATGCGGCGGCGCCGCTGCTCTGCGCCGGCATCACGCTCTATTCACCGCTCCGCCACTGGAAGGCCGGCCCAGGCAAAAAGGTGGCGATCGTCGGCATGGGTGGCCTCGGCCATATGGGCGTGAAGCTCGCGCATGCGATGGGTGCCGAAGTGACAGTCCTCAGCCAGAGCCTCTCGAAGAAGGAGGATGGGCTGAAGCTCGGTGCCGACCACTATTACGCGACAAACAATCCGGAGACCTTCACCGCGCTCGCCGGTCGCTTCGACCTGATCATCTGCACCGTGGCCGCCGAGATCGACTGGAACGCCTATCTCACCCTGTTGAAGGTCGACGGCGATTTCGTGCTGGTCGGCATTCCGGAAAATCCGGTGCCGGTGCATGCCTTCTCGCTGGTGCCGGCACGCCGCAGCATTTCCGGGTCGATGATCGGATCAATCAAGGAAACGCAGGAAATGCTCGATTTCTGCGGCGAACACGGCATCGTCTCGGAAATCGAAACCATCGAGATCGATGACATCAACGCGGCTTACGAGCGCGTTATCAAGAGCGACGTGCGCTATCGCTTCGTCATCGACATGGCTTCGATGAAGGCGTGAGTGGGTCGCCCGCTGCCGTTCAGACCAGCGGCAGCGGGCCGTCGTTCTTGATCTCTTCCATCACAGCGTAGGTGCGCGTCTCCTTGACGCCCGGCAGCGTCCACAGCACCTGACCGAGGAAACTGCGGTAGGCGGCCATGTCCTCGAAGCGGGTCTTCACGAGGTAATCGAAGCCGCCTGCAACCATATGGCACTCGAGAACGGCGGGGGCCTGCTTGATGGCGGCGGCAAACTGGTCGAAAACCTCCGGTGTCGTCTTGTCGAGCATCACCTCGATGAAAACCAGGAGCCCGAAGCCGAGCTTGTGCGGATCGAGGCGCGCGCCAAAGCCAGAGACATAGCCCTCCTTCAAGAGCCGCCGGAGGCGCTCGCTTGTCGCGGTTGGGGAGAGCCCGATGCGGTCGGCCAGCTCGAGATTGGTGATCCGGCCGTCCGCCTGCAGGATCTGGAGAATTCTGCGGTCGGTCTTGTCGATCTGATGCATTGCCGCCTCCCGGTTGCTGCTCTCAGGCGGCAAGTCGCGCTTCCGCGAGCTTCACCCAATAGGAGATTCCATGCGGGATCGCCTCGTCGTTGAAGTCATAACCAGGATGGTGCAGACCGGCGGTGTCGCCGTTGCCGATGAAGATGAAGGCGCCCGGGCGGGCGAGCAGCATGTAGGAGAAGTCCTCGCCGCCCATCATCGGATCGAGCGCAGGATTGACCTTGCCGTCGCCAGCAACGGTCGCGGCGACGGCGAGCGCATGGGCGGTTTCCGCCGGGTGATTGACCGTCACCGGATAATTGCGGTCATACAAGACGTCGACTGTCGCGCCATAGGCGCCGGCGATGCTCTCGGCGATCTGACGGATCCGCTTCTCGCCGGTATCGCGGACCTCCGGTGTGAGGGCCCGCACCGTGCCTGCGAGAACTGACTGCTCCGGGATGACGTTGTGGGCGAATCCGGCATTGAACTTCGTGACGGAAACCACCACCGAGGCCAGGGGATCGACGGTGCGCGACGCGATCGTCTGGAGCGCATTGACGATCTGTGCGCCGATGGCGATCGGATCGATCGTCTTATGCGGCTGCGCCGCATGGCCGCCGCGGCCCTTGACGGTGATGGTGAACTCGTCGGTCGAGGCCATGATCGGACCAACGCGGCTGCCGAATTGGCCGATGGGCATGCCCGGCATATTGTGCATGCCATAGACCTCCTCGATGACGAAGCGTTCCATCATGCCGTCCCTCACCATCTCGTTGCCGCCGCCGCCGCCTTCTTCGGCCGGCTGGAAGATGACGGCGACGTTGCCGGCGAATTTGCGTGTTTCGGCTAGGTATTTCGCCGCGCCGAGCAGCATCGCCGTGTGGCCGTCATGGCCGCAGGCATGCATCTTGCCGAGCGTCGTCGATGCCCAGGGCTTGCCGCTCGTCTCGGTGATCGGCAGGGCATCCATGTCGGCCCTGAGCCCGATAGTGCGGCCGGGGCCGAGGCTGCCGCGAATGAGGCCGACGACGCCGGTGCGCCCTAGGCCGGTCACGATCTCGTCAACGCCAAATTCCCTGAGTTTCCTTTCGACGAAGGCTGCCGTATTTTCTACCGCGAACAGGAGCTCCGGGTTCATGTGGAGGTGGCGCCGCCACTCGGTTACTTCGCTCTGGAGTTCGGCGGCACGGTTCAAAATCGGCATGGTATATCCTGTCGCTCTCTTCGGTGGATGGATGCGGCAGCCAAATAGCTGGGCTTTGCCATGTCCCGGCCATATAGGCTAAATAGCGGGACAATACGAGGCAACTCCGGAAATTCGAGGTTTGAGATCGTGGTGACTGTGGAATTCATGAGGCAGGGCATGGGGAGGGCGCTGGTCGCTCTTGCGATCGCCTGTGCGGCATTGGTAATGACGGCTCTGCCATCCCTTGCCAATCCGCGGCTCGTCGTCGATGTCGACACGCTGAAGGTCTACGAGCATCAGGACATCTTCCAGAAATGGTACCCGGCATCGCTGACCAAGCTGATGACTGCCTATACGACATTTCGCGCGATCAAGGCAGGGCAGCTGACGCTTCAAAGCCCGGTAGTCATGTCGAAAAACGCGGCCGCCGAGCCGCCGAGCAAGATGTTCTACAAGCCCGGCCAGGCGATGACGCTCGACAGCGCGTTGAAGATGATGCTTGTCAAGTCGGCGAACGACGTGGCCGTCGCGATCGCCGAGGCGGTCGGCGGATCAGAACAGGGCTTCATCGATCGGATGAATGCGGAGGCGCGCCGGATCGGCATGACCTCCTCGCACTTCATCAACCCGAACGGCCTGCCCGGCAAGGGCCAGTACACGACCGCCCGCGATCTTGCGGTCCTGGCGGTCACGCTGAAGCGCGAATTCCCGGAATATGCCCCCTATTTCGCTCTGGAAGGCATCACCACGGGCAAGAAGGATTATGCCAATTACAACATGCTGATCGGCCGCTTCGATGGCGCGGACGGCATGAAGACCGGATTCATCTGCGCATCAGGCTTCAATCAGGTCTCATCGGCAATGAGGAGTGGTCGCCGCGTCGTTTCGGTCGTGCTCGGCGAGGAGAGCCTCGGTGCGCGCGCCGACGAGTCGGCCCGCCTCCTCCAGACGGCGCTGACGACGAGCGGCGCCGGCAAGCCTTCGCTCACTCAGATCGCACCTTACGGCGAGAACCGCGAGCTGGTTGTCGACGTCAGCAAGCAGATCTGCTCCAAACAGGCGGCGAAAGTCAGAAGCGAAGGCCGCGACGAAGCCGGCCGCCAGAAGCTGCTCTCGCCCTATATCCGTGAGATCAATCGCCCGCTGAAGCTTGTTTTCGCCGGACTCATTCCGGGCAGCGGCGACAGTACCGCAAAGGCCGGGAACGATGCCACCGGGCAGGGCGATACCACCGAAACCGCCAAGGTGCCAATCCCGGTCCCGCGTCCGAGCTTCTAAAACAGCGTCTACTGCATGTCTCCTCAAATCGACGTCGAGGAACAGGAACATGCAGCAATTCAAAGCCTTACAGTGGCCTTTGCGCGTCTGAAAGACATGCCGCGCTGTAGAAAGGGAGTGCTGTCATGAACGTTCCATTGCCGGTCGTGCCCGTATCGATCCTGACCGGCTTCCTGGGGGCGGGAAAGACAACCCTTCTGAACCGGCTACTCAAGGATCCGGAACTCGCCGACACGGCGGTGATCATCAACGAGTTCGGCGATGTGGCGATCGATCATCTCCTGGTCGAGGCATCGAGCGATGGCGTAATCGAGCTTTCCGACGGATGCCTCTGCTGTACTGTGCGCGGCGAACTCGTCGATACGCTTGCCGATCTCATCGATAGAATGCAGACGGGTCGTATCAAGCCTTTGAAGCGTGTCGTGATTGAAACGACCGGCCTTGCCGATCCGGCGCCGGTCCTGCAATCTGTCCTCGGCAATCCGGTGCTCGCGCAGAATTATCGCCTCGACGGCGTGGTCACCATGGTCGATGCGGTCAATGGCGAGCAGACGATCGCGAGTCACGTTGAGGCGATGAAGCAGGTCGCGGTTGCCGACCGGCTGGTCATCAGCAAGGCCGGGCTTGCAAGACACGGACAGGTGGATCGGCTCATGACCGTGTTGCGTGAGCTCAATCCGCGCGCGCCGATCATCGATGGCGATGGCGACGCGGCCGGACGCGCCGAACTCTTTGCCTGCGGCCTCTACGACCCCACGACGAAGGTTGCCGATGTGGGTCGGTGGCTGCAGGACGAGGACGCGGCGGGTCAGCATCACGCCCGCGGTCACGCCCATGGGCACGGCCACGACCATCACCATGAGGAACACGGCCACGGGCATCACCATCATCACCATGACGTCAATCGCCACGGCTCGGACATCCGTTCATTCAGCATCGTCCACGACCGGCCGATCGAGCCAATGGCTCTGGAGATGTTCATCGATCTCCTGCGCTCGGCTCATGGCGAGAAGCTGTTGCGGATGAAAGCGATCGTTTCGCTCGCCGACAATCCGGAGCGGCCGGTCGTGCTACACGGCGTCCAGAGCGTCTTCCACGCACCGGAGCGGCTCGCGGCCTGGCCCGATCCCGCGGATCGGCGCACGCGCATGGTGATGATCACCAAGGGGCTCGAGGAAGCTTTCGTGCGCGACCTCTTCGACGCCTTTACCGGCAAGCCGCGCGTCGATCGAGCAGATGCCCAGGCGCTCGCTGACAATCCGCTTGCAGTGCCAGGCGTGAGGTTCTAAAGCGCGTCGGGATTGAACCTAATCGTGCGTTTGATACGACGCGCCGCGCTGTAGGCTCAGCCGCCCCAAGCTCGAGCCAGCGCATATCCGTTCGCGGGCATCGCATCGCTTCCCCCGTGAGGGCGCTCCAACGCGTTCTGAATTCTTGCTATCATCCGTGCAGGTGTGAGGTGCGGAGGTGAGATGAACGAGGCGGGCGAAAACTTCCGCGACAGTCCCGACGCAATCGTGCGACCGCCCATCGCCTGGGCGCTGGCGGTGGCAGCCGGGCTCGTGCTGGACTGGCTATACCCGCTGCCGTTCCTGCCGCCAGCCAGACCGGCCGTTTGGCTCGGCGTCATCCTGTTCCTTGCCGGCTTGGCAATGCTGATCTGGGCGGCGACTACCTTCCGCCGAGCAGGAACCAACATCCAGACCACCCAGCCGACGAGGACGATTGTCGACGCGGGGCCTTACCGCTACAGCCGTAACCCGATCTATGTTGGCATGTTTCTTGGCCTGATCGGCCTCGCCATCGGCTTCGACACTCTGTGGCTGCTTATCTCGCTGGTGCCGTTCTATTTCGTCATCCGCTTCGGTGTGGTCGCCCGCGAGGAAGCCTACCTCGAACGCAAGTTTGGTGACGTCTACCGTGCCTACAAAACCCGCGTCCGCCGCTGGCTGTAGCGTATCCTGCCTATGGCTCCACGCGAGGCGATAGATTTCAGGCTTGCTTGCCTATCGCCAATACCGCTGCCAATTTTTGGGCGACTTGCATCAAGCTTTCTTGCGAATGAGAAAGCGATGGCCGCCTGCTACCGGGGTCGCCACTTCGAGCCGGTGCCCGTCCTCGTTGCAGAAATGCGGTATATCGATGACTGCCAATGGGTCGGTCGTCTCGATCTCGATCAGGGCGCCCGGCGCGACCGTTTCCATGCGCTTGCGCGTCTTCAAAACGGGAAGGGGGCATTTCAGCCCCCTCAGATCATAGATGATCCTCTCTTCGTGCGGCATCAATTGCCCCAGATCTTCCAGAACGGGCGCTTCTTCGGCGGCTGTTCGGCAGGCGGCGCTTGGCCGTCAGCAACGGGCGCGGTCGCTAGCCGCGAGCTTTCGCCGGTCGGCGCGGCTGCTGTAGCGCCGCTTGCCGCCGGCTGCTGAGCGCCCCCGGGCTCGGGTGCCGCGGGCTGGGAGGCCGCCTGGCGCGGTTCCGGCAAGGCCGGCGCCTGCGTCGCAGATGCTCCGCCGGAGAACAGATTCCAGAACGACTTCTTGGCAGGCGCCGGTTCGAGGCTCGCCTGCTGCACCGGCCGCTCTATCGGGCTTTGCTGCGGCACCGGCACGCTTTTTCCCCCGCGGGTCGCCTTTTCCAGCGCCTCTTTTTGAACCAAGGCCGCCTGTCTCGCTTCTTCCGCTTCCTTCTGTTCCGCAAGCTTTTTTTCGAGGTCGCTCACCTTCATCAGCTTGCCGGCGTCGAGCGAGGTGCCGGTCGGGGCATAGGCGAGTTCGCGGCCCTTGCGCTGCTCGGCGACGAGCGCCTTGCGTTCGGCTTCCGTCGGTTCGTACCAGACCATGCCTTCAAATTTCTTCAGCGCCTTCTCGTAGTCGCGCTGATAGTCCTTCTCATAGTTCGCCATGGCCACCTGCAGTCCGGGCGGGGTCGACATTGCGGGGCATTGGCCAGCCGGATTGAAGGTGCCGTCGGTCTGCTGGTTGAAGACATATTTCCTCTCGCAGACATTCACCTGAGGAGGGCGCTTGGTCACTTCGAACTGGTCGTGACCGACCTTCAGCATCTTCCAGAACTCGATGTTCGGATTGTCGCGGTGGCGCGCCATGTTCTCCGCCGTCATGCGGAAGGGGAAGGCCTGCAGCTGCACGCTTTCCTGGCCGCCCTTGAAGGCGTCGCGCGCCAGCGCGAAGATCTCGATGATCTGCTCGTCGGTCATCGAATAGCAGCCGGAGGAGGAGCAGGCGCCATGAATCATCAGATGGGTGCCGCTGCGTCCGTTGGCCTTGTCGTAAACGTTGGGAAAGCCGGTATTGATCGCCAGATAATAGTTGGAATTGGGATTCATCTGGTGCGGAAACAGCGGATAGAATCCCTCCGGCGCCTGGCGGTCGCCCTCCTTGATCTTGGGGCCGAGCTTGCCGGACCAGGCGCAGATCTTATAGCTCTTCAGAAGCTGGAAGCGATCCGCCGTATTCGCCTTCCATACTTCCAACGTTCCCTCTTCCTTGAAGATGCGGAGCAGGATCGGGGATGTCTTCTGCATCCCCAATTCTCGCATCTTGCTGACCATCTTGCTGGAAAGCTGATACTCGGTCTTGCTCTTGACGTTGGAAAGGTTGACCGAATCGAGCGTTTCGTTGGTGCAGCCGGAAAGCGCGGCTGCGACAATGGCGGTAATGACAAGATTCTTAAAATGCATCGGCACAAGCCCGCTCTAGCCACAATCCTTCCGTGCACGCCCATCCGCCAAATGAGAGGGCGTCAACGAATCACTACGTCATTAGTCTTCACGAAATCTTAACCCTGCAGGGACCGCCTGCGAATGCCGCTTTTTCATGACCCGATGAATATGGCCAAGGTTTGGCCACAGTCCGATTTCCGGTTGCCGAGCCGAAGGTGTAATCGCGAAGGTTCAGCGCGGAAGCGGTGATACCGCGCCGTTTATCCAGCTATCCAGACCTTGGATCTCGATGATACTACGTCGGATCCACCTACAGCGCCGCGCGTCTTTTCAGGCGCGCAAAGGTCGCTGGAACTCTTTGAATCTGCGCATCGAGCTTTCTGAAGATCGGCCCGACCGTCGGGCCGATGCGCTAGAGATTGCGGCCCATGCTCAAGTATTTCTGCCGGCGATCGCCGCGCAGCTCCTCGCCGGTGCGCGCGGATAGCTCCTTGAGCGCATCAGCGATCACGGTGCCGGTGCGCTCGATCACGGTGTTCGGATCACGATGCGCTCCGCCGACCGGCTCGGGAATGATACCGTCGATGATGCCGAGCGTCTTCAGGTCTTCGGCGGTAATCTTCATGCTGCTCGCCGCCTCCTTGGCGCGCGTGGAGTCGCGCCAGAGGATAGATGCGGCCCCCTCCGGCGAGATGACGCTGTAAATCGCGTGCTCCAGCATATAGACGCGGTTGCCGGTTGCGATCGCGATAGCGCCGCCGGAACCCCCTTCGCCGATCACGACAGTGACGATCGGTACCTTGACGTTCAAACACATCTCCGTCGAGCGCGCGATCGCCTCGGCCTGGCCGCGCTCTTCGGCGCCGACCCCGGGATAGGCGCCGGCTGTGTCGACCAGCGTGATCAGCGGCAGGCCGAAACGGTCGGCCATTTCCATGACGCGGATGGCCTTTCGGTAGCCTTCCGGTCGCGGGCTGCCGAAATTGTGCTTGATGCGCGACTTCGTGTCGTTTCCCTTCTCTTGGCCGATCACGGCCACGGGGGTGCCGCGAAACCGCGCAAGGCCCGCTTGGATGGCGTCATCATTGGCAAAATTGCGGTCCCCGGCAAGCGGCGTGAATTCGCTGAAGAGCGTGCCGGCATAATCGAGGAAATGCGGCCGCGACGGATGGCGGGCTACCTGGGTCTTCTGCCAGGGCGACAGTTTGGAATAGATCTCGGCCATCGCGTCGCGAACCCGGCCTTCGAGCCGCGCAATCTCGTCCGACGTGTTCACGCTCTCGTCTTCGCTGGCAAGCTTCTTCAGTTCGAGAATCTTGCCCTCTAGATCAGAGATGGGTTTTTCGAAGTCGAGATAGTTGTGCATGAGATGCGTTTCCGATCGAATTTCGACAAGGACGCCCGGCAAAGCCAACCTGTCCGGCGGTCCTAATCCTGTTTTTTCGCCTGTTTGGCAAGGGGGTGATGGTTCTGCACCAACTCATGCAGCCGTTCTTCCAGCACATGCGTATAGATTTGTGTCGTCGAAATGTCCGAATGGCCGAGCAGTTCCTGCACCGCACGAAGGTCGGCGCCGTTGGCGAGGAGATGGCTGGCGAAGGCATGACGCAGCACGTGCGGCGAGATCGGCGCGACCTTTATGCCGGCGCGGGCAGCGAGACTTTTCAAGTCGCGCGCAAAGACCTGGCGCGGCAGGTGGCCGGACTTGCCGTAAGATGGAAAGAGCCAGGGGCTCTCCTCTTCCTTCTGCCGCAGGGCATCGCCATAGGAGCGCATCGCCCGCATTGCAGCGTACGAGAGCGGCACCAGCCTTTCCTTGCTGCCCTTGCCGCGGATAACGAGGAAACGGCCGTTCTGCGCAAGGACGCTTGCCGGCAATGAGACGAGCTCGCTCACACGCATGCCGGTCGCGTAAAGCAGCTCGATCAGGGCATGCATGCGCAGTTTCGGGAGGGTGTCCTCGCCTGCGGCCGATGCTTCCGCTTCGGCCTGACGGATGAGCCTGCTGACATCGTCGATGCTGAGCGTCTTCGGCAGCGCGCGTGCCTTTCTTGGCGCGTCAAGGATGCCGGTCGGGTCGTCGCCGCGCAGGCCTTCGGCGTAGAGGAACTTATAGAATTGACGGAGCGAGGAGAGGCGACGCGCCTGCGATGAAGACATGAAGCCCTGGCTGGCGAGGTGGGAGAGATAGTTTCTGAGATCGTCCGGTGAGGCGTCCGCGAGCTGCGTTCCGCGCGAGCGCAGGAAGGCGAGCGCGTCCTTTAGATCGCGCTCGTAGGATTGAAGCGTGTTGACCGCCGCACCCCTTTCGGCGCTCATCATTTCGAGGAAGGCTTCGAGATGCGCTGCTGAGAAATCCGTCATTGAGGCCTGTTGATCCGTTCGGACGGAATGCGCACGGTCACGTCCCGCTCCACCGGTTCGACGAAGGTGACGAGAGCCACCATCGTGCCGTAGATCATGCCGGCGACGACGGCGCAAAAGAACAGGAAGCGGAACAGCGTCGGCATTTCATCTCCTCTGCAGAGCATCTCGAACGGGAGCGTTGGCGTCAGTAAGCCGTTCAAGATGCGCCCGCGAGCTCGCCGATGGGCCGCCAGCGAGTGCTGAGCCTATATGAACGGCCCTGTTGCCAAGTTCAAGAAGCAGCCTTGCGGCCGGGCCGACTTGACGCCCTCCGCCGATTTGTCGATACCGGAACGGAATGGGGAATATGAACCGCAATGAACGATATGACCGAACCGGTTTCCGCGTCGCTAGCCGAACGGGCGAAGCTCTCCCTCGGTAAACGCAATCTCATCTTCATCGGCCTGATGGGAGCGGGAAAATCGGCGATCGGTCGGCTGACTGCCCAGACGCTCGGCATTCCCTTCGTGGATTCCGATCACGAGATCGAGCGGGTCTCGCGGATGACGATCAGCGAACTCTTTGCCGCCTACGGCGAAGAGGAGTTCCGAGCACTCGAAGCCCGCGTGCTGAAGCGGTTGCTCAGATCCGGTCCGCGCGTCGTGTCGACCGGCGGCGGCGCCTATATCAACGAGCGGTCCCGTCGCCACATCAAGAAGGGCGGGTTGACCATCTGGCTAAAGGCGGATCTCGACGTCCTCTGGGAGCGGGTGAACAAGCGCGACACCCGTCCGCTCCTGAAGACGGAGAACCCGAAGCAGACGCTCGAAAACCTGATGAGGGCGCGCTACCCGATCTATGCCGAGGCGGACCTTATCGTCGTCTCGCGCGACGTAAAAAAGGAAAGGATGGTGGAGGAGGTCCTCGCTGCCATCGCCGATTGCCAGAAAGCCGAAACGCCATGATGAGCCAAGTGACGCCTGCTGAACGCAAGGTCCGTGTGAACCTCGGAGACCGTTCCTATGACATCCTCATCGGGCCCGGGCTGATCGCGGCGGCGGGCAGGGAGATCGCGTCCCGTCTCAAGGGGCGCAAGATGGCCGTCATTACGGATGAAAACGTCGCGCTGCGTTATCTTGAACCGTTAATGGCGAGCCTCGGGAGGAGTGGCATCGAGGCCGTCTCGCTTGTGCTCCCGGCCGGCGAGAAAACCAAGAGCTTCGAGCATCTCATTCCGGTCTGCGACGCCATACTGGGAGCGAGGATCGAGCGGAACGATGCGGTGGTCGCACTCGGCGGTGGCGTTATCGGCGACCTCACTGGCTTCGCCGCGGGCATCGTGCGCCGCGGCTCGCGCTTCATCCAGGTGCCGACATCGCTGTTGGCGCAGGTCGATTCGTCCGTTGGCGGCAAGACCGGCATCAACTCGCCGCACGGCAAGAACCTGATCGGCGTCTTCCACCAGCCCGATCTGGTGCTGGCGGACACGGACGTGCTCGATTCGTTGAGCCCGCGCGAATTCCGCGCCGGTTATGCGGAGGTCGCGAAATACGGGCTGATCGACAAACCGGACTTCTTTAAGTGGCTCGAGGAGAATTGGCAGGCGGTCTTTGCCGGCGGCGCAGCTCGGATCGAGGCGATCGCCGTCAGCTGCCAGGCGAAGGCTGAAGTCGTCGCGGCCGACGAACGGGAAAATGGAATGCGTGCGCTGCTCAATCTCGGCCACACTTTCGGCCATGCATTGGAGGCCGCAACCGAATACGATAGTAGTCGGTTGGTTCACGGCGAGGCCGTGGCGATCGGCATAGTGCTCGCGCACGAGTTCTCCGCGCGCATGAATCTCGCAAGCCCGGACGACGCGCGTCGCGTCGAAGCGCATTTGAAGGCTGTCGGCCTGCCGACGCGGATGGACGATATTTGCGGCCATTTGCCCCCGGCCGAGCGGCTGATGGAGGCAATCGCCCAGGACAAGAAGGTGAAGGGCGGAAAACTCACCTTCATCCTGACGCGCGGTATCGGCCGGTCCTTCGTTGCCGACGACGTTCCCGCCTCCGAAGTGCTAGGCTTCCTCAAGGAAAAGCATCCGCAATGATCAGCGACGCGATATTGGCCTTTCTGGCGGATTATTGGCTGTCTCTCATTTCCGTCATCGTCCTGCTGATGCTTTCGGCCTTCTTTTCCGGTTCCGAGACCGCATTGACTGCGGCCTCGCGGTCACGCATGCACACGCTCGAAAGCAATGGCGACCAGCGCGCCGGCATGGTCAACCGGCTGATCGAGCGGCGCGACCGCCTGATCGGGGCGCTGTTGATCGGCAACAACCTGGTCAATATCCTTGCGTCTTCATTGACGACAAGCCTCCTGATCGGCCTGGTCGGCGATTCCGGCGTGGCGATCGCCACACTTGCCATGACGGTGCTGCTCGTCATTTTTTCCGAAGTGCTGCCGAAAAGCTGGGCAATTGCATCGCCGGATCGCTTTGCGCTGGCCGTAGTGCCGGCAGTCCGGCCCTTCGTTGCCGTGGCCGGCCCGATATCCTCTCTCGTCAACGGGATCGTCCGGCGCATCCTCAATCTGTTCGGCGTCAACCTGTCCTCCGATATGCCGATGCTCACGGCGCACGAGGAGTTGCGCGGCGCCGTCGACCTGCTTCATCGCGAGGGCGCGGTGATCAAGGCGGATCGGGACCGGCTGGGGGGCGTGCTCGATCTCGGCGAACTTGAAGTGTCCGATATCATGATCCACCGCACCGCCATGCGGGCGATCAATGCGGACGATCCGCCCGAGGTTTGCGTACGGGAGATACTCGAAAGCCCGTTCACGCGGCTGCCGCTGTGGCGGGGGTCGACCGACAACATCATCGGCGTCGTCCATTCCAAGGATCTCTTGCGGGCATTGGCCGAGCCGAATGTGGAACCGACGAACCTCGACATCGTCAAGATCGCGCAGAAGCCGTGGTTCGTTCCGGATTCGACCAATCTCAAAGACCAGCTCAACGCATTCCTGCGCCGAAAGCTGCATCTCGCCATCGTCGTCGATGAGTACGGTCAGGTCCAAGGCCTCGTCACGCTGGAAGACATTCTCGAAGAGATCGTCGGTGACATTGCGGACGAGCACGACCTCGAGATCCAAGGCGTGCGGCAGGAGGCTGACGGTTCGATAGTCGTGGACGGTTCGGTGCCGATCCGCGACCTGAACCGTGCGCTCGACTGGTCGCTGCCGGACGAAGAGGCGACGACGGTCGCCGGCCTCGTTATCCATGAATCGAAAACCATCCCGGAAGAGCGACAGGCCTTCACCTTCTACGGCAAGCGCTTCATCGTCATGAAGCGGGTGAAGAACCGGATCACCAAGCTGCGCATCCGTTCCGCTGACGATACGGCGATCGTATAATACCGATTGAAGCTTCCCTCTGTTTTAGCCGATCACCAGCGCGTCGGCTCTCCCGGCGCGGCCGGTTCGACGGCGAGGGCATGCAATCCGGCGTCGAGTTCCGGTTTCAGGAGGTCGTTGATCGCGCGGTGGCGTGCCACGCGGCTCATGCCGGCAAAGGCGCTTGCGACGATGCGGATGCGCATATGGGTCTCGCCGGCGCCGTCGAAGCCGGGCTGGTGACCGGCATGGAGGTGACTTTCATTGATAACCGAGAGCCGCTCGGGGTGGAAGGCCTCCACAAGCTTCTGCTCGATCCGGCTCTGCAGCGACATGCTTCCGTCCCATTTCCCTGTTTGCTGACGGTCTGCGGCGCGGTTGCCTCGACGGTGCAAAATACCTGCAAAAAGCCAGCAACATTCCGCTTTGTCAATTCTTGTTGTGACCTGCCGCAATCCCCATAATGTGCCCCATGAAACTCGATTCAAAATACTTCGACCGTATTCGCACGCGCCCGAAACGAGAGGCGCGCGTCGAGGCGTCCCAGCCCCTGTGCCAGTGGGACGGTTGCGACAAGACGGGCGTGCACCGGGCTCCCGTCGGCCGCAACGCCGAGGGCGAGTATTTCCTCTTCTGTTTCGAGCATGTGAAGGAATACAACAAGGGCTACAACTATTTCTCCGGTCTTTCCGACTCCGAGATCGCACGCTACCAGAAGGAGGCTGTCACAGGCCATCGTCCCACCTGGACGGTCGGGGTGAACAAGAACGCCCGCAACGGCCCCACGCAATCGCAGATGCGATCCGGTACCGCCGGGGCTCAGGCGCGCATGCGCGATCCGTTCGGCTTCTTCAGCGAGACGCGGGCCCGGCAGGCCCGGCACGAACCGCGGCTGCGCAAGCTGAAGGCGCTCGAGGCGAAGGCCTTCGAGACGCTCGGGCTTGCGGCGTCGGCAACCGCCGCCGATATCAAGGCAGCTTACAAGGATCTCGTCAAGAAACACCATCCCGATGCAAATGGCGGAGACAGGGGCTCGGAAGAGCGCTTTCGGGCCGTTATCCAAGCCTATCAATTGTTAAAACAGGCTGGTTTCTGCTAACAACGCGGATTATGAAATAAGCACTTTTGCAGGCGAATGCGCGGGTGCCATCCGGCGGCCGCTCTGGAGACATGATGAGTAAGATTGACCTTGATATTTCCAACCTCCCCGACACGACGATCTCGGTCCGGGAGGTTTTCGGTATCGATACGGATTTGCGTGTCCCCGCCTATTCGAAGGGCGATGCCTATGTGCCGGATCTCGACCCGGACTACCTCTTCGACCGAGAAACGACGCTCGCTATTCTTGCGGGCTTTGCTCATAACCGGCGCGTCATGGTTGCCGGCTATCACGGTACCGGCAAATCGACTCATATCGAGCAGGTGGCGGCAAGGCTCAATTGGCCGTGCGTGCGCATCAACCTCGACAGCCATGTGAGCCGTATCGACCTCGTTGGCAAGGATGCGATCGTCGTCAAGGACGGGCTGCAGGTGACCGAGTTCAAGGACGGCATCCTGCCTTGGGCCTATCAGCACAATGTCGCACTCGTCTTCGATGAATACGACGCCGGCCGCCCGGACGTCATGTTCGTCATCCAGCGCGTGCTCGAATCCTCCGGCCGGCTGACGCTCCTCGACCAGAGCCGCGTCATTCGCCCGCACCCGGCCTTCCGTCTGTTCGCGACGGCCAACACGATCGGCCTAGGCGATACGACCGGCCTCTATCACGGCACGCAACAGATCAATCAGGCGCAGATGGACCGCTGGTCGATTGTCACGACGCTCAACTATCTGCCGCACGACAAGGAAGTCGACATCGTCGCCGCCAAGGTCAAGGGCTTTGCCGCCGACAAGGGCCGCGAGACGGTTTCGAAGATGGTGCGCGTCGCGGATCTGACGCGCGCCGCCTTCATCAACGGCGATCTCTCGACGGTGATGAGCCCGCGGACGGTGATCACCTGGGCGGAGAACGCCCATATCTTCGGCGACGTCGCTTTCGCCTTCCGCATCACATTCCTCAACAAGTGCGACGAGTTGGAGCGACCGCTGGTCGCGGAGCACTACCAGCGCGCCTTCGGCGTGGAACTGAAGGAAAGCGCCGCTAATATCGTGCTGGAAGCCACGGCCTGATCGCTTCGTCTCAAGTCAAATAGGAACAGTCGTGAGCTCGAACTCCAAGGCGAAGCCGCAAACGAGAGAGAACGCCGCCGAACCGTTCAAGCGGGCGCTCTCCGGCTGCGTCCGCTCGATAGCCGGCGATGCGGAGCTTGAGATCGCCTTCGCGAACGAGCGCCCGGGGATGACGGGCGAACGCATTCGCTTGCCGGAGCTTTCCAAGCGACCGACCCGGCACGAGCTCGCGGTGGCGCGAGGCCTCGGTGACTCGATGGCATTGCGCAAGGCGTGCCACGACGACCGCATCCATGCGACAATGTCTCCGCACGGGGCGGACGCGCGGGCAATCTTCGACGCCGTCGAACAGGCCCGCGTCGAGGCGATCGGGGCGCTGCGCATGCCCGGCGTCGCTGCCAATATCTCCTCGATGATCGACGAGAAATATGCCAAGGCGAATTTCGCGGCGATCGAAAACCAGTCGGATGCGCCACTCGAAGAGGCGGTCGCGCTTCTTGTGCGCGAGAAGCTGACGGGCGCGAAGCCGCCGGCGTCCGCCGGCAAGGTGCTCGACCTCTGGCGCGATTTCATCGAGCAGAAGGCTTCTGCCGACATGCGTAATCTGTCGTCCGCGATCAACGATCAGCAGGCCTTCGCGCGGGTCGTGCGCGACATGCTCGCTTCAATGGACGTCGCCGAGAAATACGGCGAAGATGATATCGAGCCGGACGATCAGGACAGCCAAACCGACGAGGACCAGCCGCGTAGCGAGCAGCAGGACGAGAACGCCAGCGAAGAGGAAGCGGGCACCGACGCCGCTCCCGCCGACGAGAACCAGTCTGCCGAGGAGCAGATGGAAGAAGGCGAGATGGACGGCGCTGAGATCTCCGAGGATGACCTGCAGGACGAGGGCGACGAGGAGAGCGAGACACCGGGCGAGGTGAAGCGCCCGAGTCATCCTTTCGCGGACTTCAACGAAAAGGTCGACTACACCGTCTACACCAAGGAGTTCGACGAGACGGTCACGGCCGAGGAGCTTTGCGACGAAGCCGAACTTGACCGCCTGCGCGCATTCCTCGACAAGCAGCTCGCTCATCTGCAGGGCGCCGTTGGACGGCTGGCCAATCGCCTGCAGCGGCGCCTGATGGCACAGCAGAACCGCTCCTGGGAGTTTGACCTCGAGGAGGGTTATCTCGACACCGCCCGCCTGCAGCGCGTGATCATCGATCCGATGCAGCCGCTTTCCTTCAAACGCGAGAAAGACACGAATTTCCGCGACACGGTGGTGACGCTGCTGATCGACAATTCCGGCTCGATGCGCGGCCGGCCGATCACGGTCGCCGCCACCTGTGCAGACATTCTCGCCCGCACGCTCGAGCGCTGTGGTGTCAAAGTCGAGATCCTCGGCTTCACTACCAAGGCCTGGAAGGGCGGACAATCGCGCGAGAAATGGCTTGGCGGGGGTAAGCCGCAGGCACCAGGTCGACTGAACGATTTACGCCATATCATCTACAAATCCGCGGACGCGCCCTGGCGCCGCGCGCGCCGCAATCTCGGCCTGATGATGCGTGAAGGGCTCCTCAAGGAGAATATCGATGGCGAAGCGCTGATGTGGGCGCATGATCGGCTGATCAGCCGGCCGGAGCAGCGGCGAATCCTGATGATGATCTCGGACGGCGCACCGGTCGACGATTCCACCCTGTCGGTGAACCCTGGCAACTATCTCGAACGACACCTGCGCGCCGTGATCGAGCAGATCGAGACCCGCTCTCCCGTCGAACTCTTGGCGATCGGCATCGGCCACGACGTGACGCGTTACTATCGCCGCGCCGTGACCATCGTCGACGCGGACGAACTGGCCGGCGCGATGACGGAACAGCTTGCGGCCCTTTTCGAGGAGGAGAACGGCCGGGCCCGATCCGGACGCCTGCGCCGGGCCGGGTGAGCGGCGGCCGCCGCAACTCGGTCCGCCTCAGCGGTCACCCGGCCATAACCACAGGGTTCTCCCGATGCTTCGCTGCACTCTAGCCGTCCTGCTTCTGCTGACACCGATTGCCGCCACGCAGGCCGAGGCACCGCGCGAGACCATCTCGGTCCACAGCCGCCAGATAACTGAGTTCAAGGTCGGCTCGGAAGCGACGACGTTCGGTGCGCTTGAATTCGTCGGCGGCATCGAGATGACCTCGGCCAATCGGCTCTTCGGAGCGCTCTCGGCAATCCGTTTCCTTCCGGGCGGGAATTCGTTCGTCGCCGTAATGGACACAGGTCACTGGATCGAAGGCGCCGTCATTCGCGATGAAGCCGGCCGGCTTGCAGGCTTGACGGATCTCATAGCCACATCGATGACCGATGCCAACGGTGTGGCACAGCACGAGAAATGGAAAGTCGATTCCGAAGGCTTGGCGCTCCGGCAAGGCGAGGTGATCGTAAGCTTCGAGCAGTCACCGCGCGTCGACATCTATCCCGATCCGGGCTTCTCCTCATCCCCGCCCATCGGTCAGTTGAGCTTGCCCTTTCCTGCAACGGAATTGCGCAAGAACGGCGGCCTTGAAATGCTCGCCATCGCGCCGAAAGACGGGCACCTTGCCGGGGCGGCCATCGTCGTTTCGGAGCGCAGCGTCGACGAGGAGGACAATCTGCTAGCCGGGATACTGGAGGGACCGATGCGGGGCACCTTCACCGTCCTGCGCAATGACCCTTATGCAGTAACTGACGGTGCCTTCCTGCCGAGCGGAGATCTGCTGTTGTTGGAGCGCCGTTTCAATCTCGCTTCCGGACTCGGCATGCGGATCCGCCGGATACCGGCGGCCGAGATCCGGCCGGGTGCGGTTGTCGACGGAGAGGTGCTGCTTGAGGCGGATATGGGTTATCAGATCGACAACATGGAAGGTCTCGACGTCGTCACCACTCCCGGTGGCGAGACCCGGCTGATCCTCGTTTCGGACGACAATCATTCGATCCTCGAGCGCAATCTCATGCTCGAGTTCCGCCTCGGCGCCTATTCCAATTAGCCGACCTCACGTGCGACCACGCGCGGCGCTGTCGCAGCCGGCATAGGTTTGATGACGCTCATCAGGGCACCATAGGGCAAGAGCAGGACGACGCCGCAAAGGATCTTCACCAGGAGATCGCCGAGCGCCCAGGAAATCCAGCGCGGTGCTTCAGGCATAAGCAGACCCAGCAGGGAAGTCGTCTCCAAGGCGAAAGCGTCGTTCGGTCCGATGAAGGCAAAGACGGGTGCGAAGGCGAAGGAGAAGAACATTGCCGTGTCCAGCCCCGAGCCGACAAGCGAACCGGCAAGCGGAGCGCGCCACCATGTCTGACGCCGCAGGCGATTGAAAACGGAGATGTCGAGCAGCTGGCCGAAGAGGAAGGCCGAGCCGGAGGCGATCGCGATCCGCGGCGTCGCCAGATACATCGACAGGGTGACCCCGGTCACGAAACCGGCAAAGACGACGCGCCGCGCAATTTGCGGTCCGAAGTGGCGGTTGGTCAGATCGGTGACAAGGAAGGCAAAGGGATAGCTGAAAGCGCCCCAGGTCCAGAGATCGCCGAGCTGCATGCCGGCAATTGCACCGGGCAGCGGATATTGGACGAGGAAATTCGAGGCGACGACCACGAGGGTCATCAGCGCGACATAGACAAGGAACGTACGACCGATCAGCATTTTTTTATCCTGGGTGATGCCACCAGTAGGTGAATAGATGGGGCGACACGAGAAAAAGGCTTGCCGGACGAGCCCGCAAGCCTTCGCGTTTCTGGCAGATGCGCTGACGCCGATCAGGCGGCTTCGGCAACCTTCTTGACGATCTGACGGCGCAGCAGACGGGCGCGCATGCTCAGCTCGTTCTCGTCGGACTTCAGCAGGAAGGCATCAAGGCCGCCGCGATGTTCAACCGAACGCAGAGCGGCAGCGGAAACACGCAGCCGGAAGCGCTGACCGAGCGCATCGGAGATCAGCGTGACGTTGCACAAGTTCGGCAGGAACTTGCGCTTGGTCTTGTTGTTGGCGTGGCTCACATTGTGGCCCGACTGGACGCCCTTGCCGGTCAATTCGCAACTACGGGACATGATACACCTATTTTCTTTTCGCCGCCGGACAATGCGGGTAGCGGGCCCAGAGCCCAGGCCGCGTTCCTACTGGCCATTATTGGAAAGTCGCGGTTCTATAGTCAGTGACGGGCGGCCAGTCAAGCCAAACCTGTGCATTCCTGCAAAACCGGCATTTTTCCGAGTGCCGCCGTTCAACGGACCGGCGCTGGTTTCCTGCCGTCACGACCGCCTCCTTTAGTCTATGTCAGGGCCGGTCGGCGTCCCGCTATCCCGTCTGCTTTCGGATTTTGAGCAATTGGCGCAGAAAAGCCGCAAACCGTAGGCAATTCAAGGGATGGCGACGGCAAATTCAGGGGAGATTTCGGGCATGATGTGGCGCACTGGCTTGCGGGCGGCGGCCATGTTGGCAGCCGTAGTGGTTTCCACAACATCCTCCGCTGCGGAGGTCCAACATCAGACGGATTACAGCATTGCGCTGGCCGGCCTGCCGGTGGCGCGGGCTTCTTTCTACACGGAACTCAACAAGAATCGATACACGATTTCGGGCAGGCTGCAATCCGCGGGTCTTGCCGACATCATCAAGCGGACGTCGGGGCAGACGCGCGTTTCAGGAGTGGTCGCGGACGACTATTTGCGTGCCACGGAATACTCGATGTCTTACCGCAGCGGCAGCAAGTCGCGCGCGATCAGCGTCACATTCCGCAATGGCAATGTGGTGCGCGCCAGCATGGAACCGAAGCGCACGCCGTTGCCGAAGAACTGGGTGCCGGTCACCCGGCGCGACATGCGTAACGTTCTCGACCCGCTTTCAGGACTGATCATTCCGGCAAAGTCTCGCGTCTGCCCGAAAACCTTGCCCATCTTCGATGGCGAATCACGGCTCGACATAAACCTTTTGCCGAAGGGGACGAGGAACTTCAGGACCAATGGCTTCGCGGGCGAAGCGATCGTCTGCGGCGTCCGCTTCGTCCCGAAGGCGGGCTACAGGAAGGGACGTAAGGACGTCGAATACCTGCGCCGACTGAACTCGATGGAAATCTGGTTTGCGAAGTCGGAAGCCGTCAATGTCTATGCCCCGGTGTATGTCCGCATCCCGACCAAACTTGGGCCGGTCACCGTTTCCGCGACGCGGTTCGGCGGTTGACCTTTCAGCGGAGCTCTTCCGGAAATCGCGAAAGAGCACTACTGCATGGCTCCTTACATCGACTGCGATTCAAGGAAAAAGACGTGCGGCGATTACAGCAAGCTTGTGCATCCGATAAGGAGGCGTGGCACTGTAGATCAGCTGCATCTTGAAACAGGCGGTGCGGCGGACGAATCCGCGGCGAGGGGACGGTGATGAAGCTCAAGGCAACGCTGATCGGTTTTTCCGCAATCCTTATGTGGTCGTTTCTGGCGCTGTTTACGGCTGCCTCCGGCAAGATGCCGCCATTCCAGCTTTCGGCGATCTGTTTCCTGATCGGCAGTCTCCCCGGCATCGTCCTGCTCACCCTGAAGCCTCGGCGTTTGGCGCTTTTGAAACAGCCGGCGAAGGTATGGGTTACCGGCATTGCCGGTCTCTTCGGCTATCACTTTCTCTATTTCACCGCGCTTCGAAGTGCCCCGGCTGTCGAAGCGGGGCTGATCGCCTATCTTTGGCCGCTGCTGATCGTCGTCGGTTCGGCACTTGTGCCCGGCGAGAGGTTGCGTTGGTATCATGTTGCCGGTGCTGTTGCGGGCCTTGCTGGGACGATCCTGATCGTTTCGCGCAACGGCATCGACTTTGACGGCGCCTACACGCTCGGCTACGGAGCCGCCTTTCTCTGCGCCTTCACCTGGTCGGGCTATTCGCTGCTCACGCGCCGGTTGGACGCGGTTTCGACCGACGTCGTCACCGGCTTTTGCCTGGCGACCTCGGTCCTTTCCTTCCTCTGCCATCTCGGTCTTGAAACGACGATCTGGCCTGAGACGGGCCTTGAATGGTTGGCAGTGGCGGGGCTCGGCCTCCTGCCTGTCGGCGCGGCCTTTTATGCCTGGGATTACGGCGTCAAGAACGGCGACATCCAGCTGCTTGGCGTCGCCAGCTATGCGGCCCCGGTGCTCTCGACATTGATCCTCATCCTGTTCGGCTTCGCGGAGCCGTCCTGGCGAATCGCGGCCGCCTGCCTGCTGGTCACCGGCGGCGCCGTGCTTGCGGCACGGGACATGATCTTCCGCAGGGCGCGAACTGCGATACAGCCGGCGGAGTAAGTGTGCGGCGTTTCCGCTCACCTCCACGACTGCCCCTAACCTGCAGGCGGCTGCCAATCCGGAGCCGCCATCTCGAAGGCGGAAAAATCGAAGCCGGGCGCGACTGTGCAGCCGACGAGCGTCCAGTTCCCAAGGGACTTGGCTGATTGCCACCAGCCTGCCGGGATGACATGCTGCGGCCTTTCGCCGGCGAGAAGGTCGGCACCGAGGCGCATATGCGTGGCCGGCCGGCCGGGTTCGGCAAATTCCAGTTCGAGGGGTGCGCCGGCGTAGAAGTGCCAGACTTCGGCGGCGTCGTGGACGCGGTGCCAATGCGAGCGGTCGCCCTTTTCGAGCAGGTAGTAGATGGCGGTGGAATGGCCGCGCGGTCCGCCCGCGGGATCGCGGAAAATTTCGGTGTACCAGCCGCCTTCCGGATGGCGCGTCAGCCCAAGCGCTTCGATGATCGCCGCCGCGGTCAAATCTCGCGCCGCCGTCATCAGAAATTATCCTTGCGCTTGCGGATCTCCGCAAAGACGGCGGCGTCACTCGCTTTTTCCATCCCGAGGTTGGCGCGGATCTTCGGATCGGCGGCCCGCAGGAAGGGATTGGTTTGCTTCTCCAGCCCGATCGTCGTTGGCGCTGTGAAGCCACCATCCGACCGGGTTTCCTCGATTTCGGCGGCGCGGTCCTTCAGGGCCGGATTGTCCGGGTCGATCGTGACGGCAAAATGGGCATTGGCGAGCGTGTATTCGTGGCCGAAGTAAACGGCCGTGTCGTCGGGCAGCGCCATCAGCCGACTGAGCGACTGCCACATCGTTTCCGCCGTTCCCTCGAACAGCCGGCCGCAGCCGAGCGCGAAGAGCGTGTCGGCGGCGAAGAGCAGCTTGTCCTCAGGGAAATAATAGCAGATGTGCCCAGCCGTGTGCCCCGCTGTCTCTATGACTTCAACCGGGTGGCCGGCGAAGTCGAAGCGACCGCCGTCTCCCACCAGCTTGTCGATGCCGGGGATCTTGGATGCTTCGCTCTCGGGGCCGATGATCGTGACGCCGAAGCGTTCCTTAAGGCTGACATTCGCGGCTACATGATCGCCGTGGTGATGGGTCGTCAGGATGTGCGTCAGCCGCCAGCCGCGCCGCTCCAGCGCCTCCAGGATAGGTAATTCCTCCGGCGCGTCGATCGAGGCCGTCGCGCCGCTTGCCGGGTCGTGAAGAAGCACACCGAAATTATCGGTGCGGCAGAGGAAGAGGTCGAGTTCGAGCGCTGTCATGGCTTGATCCTCCGATCAGGCGTATCGATCTGAATTAAGGGCGGGCGGCAATCCCCCCGTTCGGGTTCCTGCCCGAATGTAGCGAGGCTCGCCTTGAAGTCTACCGCCCCGAGGCTAACATGTTGCGCATGCACACCGATATCGTCGATCTCCGCGAATTCTATCATTCCGAACTCGGCCGGATGGCGGAACAAGCCGTCAGCATGGCGCTGTCTTCGATCTGGGCCAAGCTCCCGGAAGAGCGGCTCGTCGGGCTCGGTTACGCGATTCCCTATCTCGAGCGTTTTCGCCCCGACACCGAGCGGACCTTCGCCTTCATGCCGGCGGGCCAGGGGGCGGTGAACTGGCCAATTGCCGAATTATCCTCGACGGCATTGGTCTTCGACGAGGAACTGCCGTTGCCGGACGCTTCGATCGATCGTGTGCTGATGGTCCATGCGCTGGAGTTCGCCGAAAGTCCGCGCGAGACGATGAAGGAGATCTGGCGGATTCTGGCGCCGGGCGGAAGACTCGTCATCGTCGTGCCGAATCGACGCGGTGTCTGGGCACGGATGGAGCATACCCCCTTCGGTTCGGGCCGGCCCTATTCACGCGGGCAACTGACGGCTCTCCTGCGCGAGACGAACTTCACGCCGGGCGCCAGTTCCGAGGCGCTGTTTTTTCCGCCATCCAGGCGCAAGCTGATTCTTCGTCTGCGCCATGGCCTCGAGCGCTTCGGCCGGAAACTCTGGCCGGTCTTCTCCGGAGTCATCATCGTCGAGGCGCAGAAGCGGCTCTATCAAGGCCTGCCCGTCGCCGTCCGCGCCTCTCGCCGCGTCTTCGTTCCCGTGCTGGCGCCGCATGGGGTTCCGAGCACGAGGAGTCGTGCATTGGAGGCAGGAGTGCCGTAGGCGCAGTGCTCCCCTTCCTGTCCCATTGTATCTGCCGATGGCCAGCACGTGCGATGTGTGCGACTGAGCCTCGGCGGCCGCTAGGGCTCTAGCCCCGAGGCTCAGTCGCTTCCGTCGCAGGAAGTTCCTCAAGGGCGGACACAAGGGGCAAAAATCGAGTGCCTGCCAGGCGTAAGGAGGTCGCACTCGACAAACATCCGCGGCCCCGGTATTGGACCGCATTCTTCCTGCGAAAGCCGAGCCGATGAATCTTGCCTTGAAGAGCCCTGAGCCGCGCCCTGGTATCCTGGACATCGCCGCCTATGTGCCGGGCAAGGAGCATGCCCCGGGTGTCGCCAGGGTACACAAGCTTTCGTCGAACGAAACGCCGCTTGGTGCCAGCCCCCGCGCGATCGAGGCGTTCCAGCAGACAGCGGTCAGTCTCGAGCGCTATCCGGACGGGCAGGCGCGTGCGCTCAAAGAAGCGATAGCTTCCGTGCATGGGCTGAATCCGGCCAATATTCTCACCGGCAACGGTTCGGACGAGTTGCTCGGGCTGCTTTGCCACACCTATCTCGGGGCCGGCGACGAGGGGATCGTCACCGAGCACGGCTTCCTGGTCTACAAGATCCAGATCACCGCAGCCGGGGGTACCGCGGTCACCGTCAAGGAAAAGGATGCGCGCGTCGACGTCGACACGATCCTGGCCGCCGTTACCGGGCGAACGAAGATCGTCTTCATCGCCAATCCCGCCAACCCGGCGGGAACCTATATACCCGTCAACGAGGTGCGGCGCCTGCATTCGGGTCTGCCGGCCGGCGTGCTCTTGGTGCTGGACGCGGCCTATGCCGAATATGTCCGGCGCAACGACTACGAGGCGGGGCTGGAGCTCGTGTCCGCCAACCGCAACGTGGTGATGACGCGCACCCTTTCGAAGATCTATGGTCTTGCGGCGTTGCGCATCGGCTGGATGTATGCTCCGCGCGAGGTGGTGGACGCCGTGGAACGCGTGCGCGGTCCCTTTAATCTCAACGCACCGGCGATCGCCGCCGGTGCTGCGGCGATTCGCGACCAGGCGCATGTCGCTGCCGCGGTGGACCACAACCTCACCTGGCTCGCAAATGTCAGCGAAACATTGACGGCGATCGGCCTTCGTGTGACGCCTTCGGTCACCAATTTCGTGCTGATCCACTTCCCGGAGATGGAAGGAAGGACAGCCGAAGACGCCGATGCCTTCCTGACGAGCCGAGGCTTCATTCTGCGCGCCGTCAGAGCATACGGATTTCCGAATGCTCTGCGCATGACCATCGGCTCGCGGGAAGCGAACGAAGGCGTGATCGCGGCCCTGACTGAATTCATGGGACGGAAATGATGGCTCAGCAGTTCGAAACCATTGCGCTTATCGGCATCGGCTTGATCGGCTCGTCCATCGCGCGGGAGATCCGCGAGAAGCAGCTCGCCGGCACGATCGTCGTTTCGACACGCAGCGACCCGACGCTAAAGCGTGCCGGTGAGCTCGGCCTTGGCGACCGCTACACGCTGTCGGCGGGCGAGGCGGTGAAGGATGCCGATCTCGTCGTTGTTTCCGTCCCGGTCGGCGCTTCCGGCGCCGTCGCGGCGGAAATTGCCGCGCATCTGAAACCCGGCGCGATTGTCACCGATGTCGGCTCGACTAAGGGATCGGTGATTGCGCAGATGGCGCCGCACCTGCCGAAGACGGTTCATTTCATTCCTGGTCATCCGATCGCCGGCACCGAGCATTCCGGCCCCGATGCGGGCTTTGCCGGGCTGTTCCGCGGCCGCTGGTGCATCCTGACGCCGCCCCCCGGAACCGATGAGGAGGCCATCGCGCGATTGCGGCTCTTCTGGGAGACGCTTGGCTCCATGGTGGACGAGATGGACCCGGAGCATCACGACAAGGTGCTGGCGATCGTCTCGCACCTGCCGCACATCATCGCCTACAACATCGTCGGAACGGCGGACGATCTGGAAACGGTGACAGAATCCGAGGTGATCAAGTATTCGGCCTCCGGTTTTCGCGACTTCACGCGTCTGGCGGCGTCGGACCCGACCATGTGGCGTGACGTCTGCCTGCACAACAAGGACGCGATCCTCGAAATGCTCGCGCGCTTCTCCGAGGATCTCGCCTCGTTGCAGCGCGCCATCCGCTGGGGTGACGGCGACAAGCTGTTCGATCTGTTTGCCCGCACGCGCGCAATCCGCCGGTCGATCATCCAGGCGGGCCAGGATACGCCCATGCCGGACTTCGGCCGCCACGCGATGGATCAGAAATAGGGCTTTCAGCCCACGTCACAACGGCGGCAATACGCCGATCGGGACGAAGGCGAGAAAGGCGGTGCCGTCGCGCACGTTGAGCTTGACCGTTGCCTCGTCCTTGCCGCCAGCAAGTGCTGTCAGCATGTTGGCAACGTTGTTGATCAGGTCGATCTCTTCGGGGAAGGTCTTCACCAGGGTCTCGCGCCAGGCGCTGATGTTGGTCAAGGTGAGCGAGAATTCGCCGGACGCGAGCCCTTGTTCGTTAATCGAGAAGGGACCGGAGAGCCTGGCGCTCATTCCGGCGCCCATGTCGACCGTCACCTGCCGCAACTCTCCCTTGCTGCCGCGTAGCATATGGGGAAAGAGGGCGCCTTCCCGCAGCCATTCGGCTTTACCCGTGATCGTGAGGTCGGCCGCGATATCGGACGGCGGCGCAGCGCTCGGGCCGTCTTTGGGGCGCAGGTCGAGCTTGTCCACGCTCATGGCTGCATCCAGGTCCTCGCCATTCTGGCGCAGATGCAGCTCCCCGTGATTGGCGCCAAAGCCCAGCGCGTGTTCGGTCAGCGGCGAGCGCACCGTACCCGTCAAATTGTCATAGGCAACCGAGGTCCGATCGACGCCCGAGAGGGTTGCCTTGAGGCTCGCATGCATCAGCGTCCAATCGGCTGAGATCGAAACGCCGGGCGAAAAGCGGATTTCGGCCGGTCCGTCGAGCTCCATCACAGCCCGGCCGGGCTGATAGACCTGTGCGGCCGTTCGCAAGGCGCCGAAGGTGGCGGAGGCGCCGTAACGCGTGTCATCGAGTCGCACCTTTTCGCAGAAGAGACCGATGCGGAAGGGAAACCCGCGAACTTCCATGTCTGCGCATTCGCCGCCGAAGCCGCTCGCTTGCTTCTCCTCGAGATAAGCCGGCAAGCGTTTCTCGATCTGATCGGCTGCCAGGAACCAGCCTCCGGTATAGAGGCCTGTGACGAGCGCGATGCCCGCTGCCAACCAGAAAAACTTCCTGCCTACCGGCGATCCGTTGGCGATTTCGGTTGCCGTCATTCTGTCGTTCACTCCAATCCGCTGCTTCGGAAGGCTTTTTTGCATGGCAGCTTCCGATTGCATACACTAACTTCCGGCAATGCCGTGCGATCTCTTGTTCGGCTCGCCTCGGCGCAGTTCCCTCGAGAATAGAGCGGAATGCGGCAGAAACCGCTTCACAGCCCCGCTGATCCCGCTCTACAAGGCCACTCGGGCGTGTCGATCCAAATCTCGGCAGGCCGAAGCCAGCATCGGTTGAATGGCAGCGGATATGGACGAATTTTGGGTCTTTGGCTACGGGTCGTTGATGTGGAATCCGGGCTTTCCTTTCGAGGAGAAGCTGAAGGCACGCGCTTTCGGCTATCGCCGATCGCTCTGCGTACACTCCTGGGTTCATCGCGGTACCGAACGGCGGCCGGGCCTGGTGCTCGGGCTCGACTATGGCGGCTCCTGCATTGGTACGGCATTTCGCATTGCGCCCGCGGAAAGGGCCGGCGTTATCGACTATCTGCGCGAGCGCGAGCTCGTCACCCACGTGTACAAGGAACGTACCATGCCGGTGCAACTCATGAATGGGCGCCGTGTACCGGCGCTTGCCTATGTGGTCGACCGGACCCATCCGCAATATGCCGGCGCAAGGACGGCAGCGGAAGCGGTAGCCGTGGTTGCAGGGGCCGTCGGCAAGTCGGGCCCGAACAGCGAGTATGTCCTCAACACGCTGGCGCATCTCCAGGAACTGGGCATCCGGGACCATTGGCTCGAGGAGGTCGCGGCCGAGTTGCCGATCGGCGCAGCGGTTTCGGTTCGGGCGTGACTCCTGCATGTCTCCTGATCCGTCTCCCTCAGGACAAGGCAAGCAGCGATTCGAGCGATCGTCGCGCGTCTGATGGGATGCGCGACGCAGTAGCGGGGAGAGATGCGCGCAGCCCTCTACTGGCCTAGCTCGCGCAGTCGCTGCTTGGCCGTGGGCGGCAGCGGCAGGTGCGGATTGGCCTTCACGGTTTCGACGAGAAGCTCGTCGCTCGCCGCCTCGGTCACCTGTACGAGCCGGTCCAGGAAGGCGTCTGGGTCCATGCCGGACTCGATCGGCGGAAGGATGCGCACCTTGAAATGGCCGGGGAAGCGCAGGAACTTGCGCCGTGGCCAGAAAAGGCCCGGATGCATGGCAATCGGGACCACCGGCACCTGCAGGTCGCGGTAGAGACGGGCGATGCCATATTTGTATTCCGGTGGCGCCCCGGGCGGGCGGCGCGTGCCTTCCGGGTAGATGATCAACTGACGGCCGGTTGCCAGTTCCCGCTTGGTGCGCTCCATCACGGCGGTCATGGCTTTGCCCCGAGCGGCGCGGTTTACCGGGACCATTCGCTGCTTGATGACATACCAGCCGAACAGCGGAATCCAGGTGAGCTCGCGCTTCAGAATGTAGAACGGATCGTCCAGCCAGGGCAGCAGCGCATAGGTGTCCCAAAAGGATTGATGCTTCGGCGCGAAGATGTAGGCGCCCTTAGGAATGTTCTCCAGACCCTCGATCTCGAAGGTCGTGCCAACGATCTTCTCCATCAGCCAGTGATTGCTGCGCACCCAATTCTTCGGCACGATCCAGGACGCCTTGCGAGGCAGGAGGAAATAGACGGGCGTCATCACGATCATTTGCGCGATCAGATTGGCGTAAAAGGCCAGATTGAAAAGGATCGAACGCAGAATGATCATCAGGCAAGCTCTCGAAGAGAAACTACGGCCAAGCGGCCGATTAGCTTCGCTGCCTACACGATTATGCTATCGAGGAAAACAGTCTCGCGGTCGCTGTAGCAGCGTCTTTTCCAAAATCGCCCCCTTTGCCCGCCTGCGAAGAACGGGCAGGCGCATGAGAGGGCGATATGTCGCTACTCTTGACCCTTTGCCATTTGTGTGGAGACGGTTCCGCCCCAGTTTGGACTAAGCGAGCCGATGACGTCGCGCAGCAAGGCGACGGAATACTTGGCGTATTCAAGTAGAATTGCTTTCAGGAAGAGCGGATTGCGCAGCCAATTGCTCGTTTTGAGATCGGAATTGACGACCGGAAAAGCGATGAATTCCGTTTCCGGCCGCACGCGACGCAGTTCGAGGAGACTGCGGGGCATGTGATAGTTGTTGGTGACGACGAGAATACTCCGGTAACCCCGATCGCGAATCCAGTAGGATGCCTCGGCGGCGTTGCCGATCGTGTCGACTGCTTCTCGGCCGATGTCGACGCAGCATGTGAACAGGGCGGCCGAACCCTGCGTGTTGCGACGTATCTGGCTTCTGGTGGTCGTCGGGTGGACTCCGGAGATGAGCAGGCGCTTGCCGGCGCCGGCCTTCAAGAGTTCGACGCCCTGGTCGATCCGCTGAAACCCGCCGGTCAGCACGATGATCGCGTCGGCCTTCGGGGAGGGCGGCGGCTGCAAGGAGGCGACTTCGTCGGCGAATTGCAGGAAGCCGGCGACGAAAAGGCCGAGGCAGGGGACCAGCACGAAGAAACCTCGGCGCAGGATTTTCCGCAGCAGGCTACGGGACCGGCGACGGTGAGCGACCCTGTCTCGCCATTTGCCCGTCCCGGCCATTTCGGTCCCGCGAAGCTCCTCAACCATCGTGATTCTCTCACATAGCCGCGGATTGCGGCAGGGACTAGTCCGATTTTGGCCGGTTCACCGCGTGCACGCCTCCTATACGGGCACGAAAGCTCTAACCCTGGAAGACGTCGGTCCGGCCGGGATCCGATCGAATCAGATCGATTTCGTAGATCGTCCGCATGACTGTAAGGCGGGCCGTCAGCGTCGTCAGCAGAGCGATGACGAGGATGATCGCGGAAATCCCGAGATAGCCGGTATATCCGATCGAGAACGTGCCGAAGAGTGCGGTCGCTTGGTCCGTTTCGGGTGTCGCCAGCGTCTGCGATTGCCAGATACTGGCGAGCGCGAAGGACAGAGCGGCAAGCAATCCCCCGGCGCCGGCGCCTTTCAAGCTGATGCGCAGGAAATGCTTCTGGAATTCGGAGGCGACGAAGCCGGCTTCCGCTCCGACGAAGTGCAGGACCTCGACGATGTGGCGATTGCCGGAGAGGGCACCGCGCGTGGCGAAGACAACCGTCAGGATCATCGCCGAGAAGACGAGCATCAGCACGCCCGTGCCGATCATGGCAGTGGTGTTCGCCATCGCCACCAGGCGGTCGACCCAGGTGCGGTGATCGTCGAGGAAGGCCTGTGGGATCGTTTCGGTGAGCGCCTTTCGCATTGCGGTGAAGTCCGGGGGATTGTTCTCGTCTATCGTGATCACCACCAGCCGCGGCACCGGCAGCTCGTCGAGATCCAGGCCGCCGCCGAGCCAGGGTTCGAGGAGCCGTGCCGTGGTCGCACGGTCTACGATCGTCCCGCCCTTCGTACCGGGGAACGTCAAGGCGAGGTCGCGCGCGTCGGCGAGTGCCTTCTCCATGTCGAGATCGTCATCCGGCTTGATCTGAATGGTGATTTCCCGGGAGATCTGCGACTGCCAGCTCTGCGCCGTCGCCCGCACCATACTGACGCCGCCGAGCGTCAGGCAGGCGAGAAAGGACATGATGGCGACAACGCACATCAAGGCATGGCCGGAGACATTGGCCGAGGGGACGATCGGCCCTGTCGGGCGTACGCGCATTTCGGCGCGGCGCTGCTGCGACTGTGGGGCTTGTTCGCGGGGGCGGTGTTCATTCATAGATGTCGAGCCGCCCCTGTGACAGGATCATGCGCCGGGCCTCGACCTGGTCCATCAGCGACAGGTCGTGCGTGGCAATCACGACTGCGGTGCCGAGCCGGTTCAATTCGAGGAAAAGGTTCAGAAGCCGTCTCGCCATCGGCGGGTCGACGTTGCCGGTCGGCTCGTCGGCGAGCAGAATTTCCGGCCGGTCGATCAGCGCTCGGGCGATGGCCGCGCGCTGCTTCTCCCCGCCAGAAAGTACCGGCGGCAAGACATTGATCCGCTCGCCAAGGCCAACCCACTTCAGAAGCTCGAGCACGTCGGAGCGATAGGTGGTTTCGTCCTTGCCCCGCACCCTCAGCGGCAGCGCTACGTTCTCGTACGTCGTCAGATGGTCGAGCAGGCGGAAGTCCTGAAACACGATGCCAATTCGACGGCGCAACATCGGGAACTCATCGCGCGGAATAGAGGAGATGTTACGGTCAAACATGCGGATCAGCCCGCGCGTCGGCTTCAGAGAGAGAAAGAGAAGGCGCAGCAGAGTCGTTTTCCCCGCTCCGGAGGGGCCCGTCAGAAACTGAAACGAGCGGCGCGGAATATCGAAGGTCAGGTCCCGGAGGATCTCCGGTCCCATGCCATAGCGCAATCCGACATTCTCAAAATGGATCAATGGGAAAGCCCAGTCTCTCGTCACGACTTCGACATCCGCGTCTGTAGCGGTTAGCCTCCGGCATACCGCTCGCTTGGGCCGCTCGATGCTCAAATCAGCTCCGATTGCGGACAGTGCAATAGGACAGCGCGTCTGCCAAGGCGAAACCGAGTGCGGCAGCATGGTTAAGCGGCCATTAATTTTTCATGAAAAGACGCCGCTTTCGCGGCTCTTTTCCGAAACATTAACCATTTCCGTTTACGTGTCGTCAGGATTTGATGCAATGCCTGTTTCTTGCGAGATCTCCGTTGGGCATGGCAAAAGCGAACACAGGCGCGCCTTAGTGAGGCGCGGCGGTCCGATGGGAGAGCCCATGCAAGCATTCCGCACGAAACGCACTGCTGCCATCGACCTGCTTCCGCCGGAACGCGAAGCGCGCCGCCCGAGCAGAGCCGCCCTTAGAGATCCCGACTATATCGATGTCGAGTTCGAGACGCTAAGCCCGTCGCCGCGGCGCGGCCCCTGTCCAGTCTTCAACGACAACCGACGAGTGGGCGCGCGCCTCGTATTGCGACCGATGACATCAGCAGGGATGAGCCTGCCGCGGCAGATCCTTACCCGGATGGCGGCAAGACTGGACGCGATGCCGGGGCGGCGTTTCGCTGGTCTGGTCGCCGGTGCGGTATTGGCTGCATTTCTGGCGATTGCAGGCCTTGCGGGGCAAAGCGAGGCCGATGCGCATCCATTGGCAATTGAAGGCGTCACGGCTGCGCTTCGCGATTCCGGCGGAATGCGCGTGCTCTCCGTCTATGCGACGATCGGCAACCGGTCAGAAGTCGAGCAGCGCTTGCCCTCCGTCGTCGTGGATGTAATGAGCAACGGCCGCAAGATCACCGCGACACGCCTGCTGCCTGAAGGTGCCGCCATGGCGCCCGGAGAACGCCGCCATCTAGTCGCGCGGCTACCCTATGCGGGTGGAAAAAAGCCGGATGTGACGGTTTCTTTTGACGAAGACAGTGCCTCGCTTCGCTGATTGTGGTAATCGGCGGCTGAGAGTGCATGAGGAAGTCGGAACGGGCTTTCGTCGTGCTCCGCCAGCACATAGAGGGAGGGCCCATGTTCTTCCTGACAGAACGGAGTAACCGGCATGCCCGTCGTCCGCGGCAAGAAAATCGAGGTCCTTTACAGCGCAGAGGCGATTGCGAAGCGCAATCGCGAAATGGCCGAGGAGATTATGCGCGGGCCGCACAAGGACCTGCTCGTCATCTCGATCCTCAAAGGCTCATTCATTTTTGCGGCCGATCTCATCCGTGCCATGCACGATGCCGGTCTTGCGCCTGAAGTCGAATTCATAACGCTGTCGAGCTACGGCACGGGGACCGAGTCCAAAGGCGTGAAGATCACCAAGGACATCGACAGCGATGTGCACGACCGCGACGTGCTGGTGATCGACGACATCCTCGAGTCCGGCCGTACGCTGCGTTTTGCCAAGGATCTGCTCTACGAACGTGGTGCGCGCAACGTCACCGTAGCGGTACTTCTCGACAAGCGCTCGAAGCGCAAGGTGGATCTCGAGGCGGACTATGTCGGCTTCGAATGCCCGGACCATTTCGTGGTCGGCTACGGCATGGACGTCGCCTATGCCTTCCGCGAATTGCCTTTCGTCGGCATCGTCACCGGGGACGCATAGCTTGCCCGATAAGCGAAACTTTTCGGAAAGCTCGATGCGCAGATTCAGAGAGTTGCAGCGACCTTTGCGCGTCTGATAAGACGCGCGGCGCTGTAGAACACGATAGTGGCAGCCGGATCGATCTAAAATCATCAGACATGGTCGATGCCTGGAAGTTGGCACGGGATGCGGTCGGAATACCGCGCACTCCTCTCCTCATCCCGCCAGTAGACCTTTTTGGTCCTGTAAAAACCACTTCGGCGCGTTTACCGAAAGCAAACGAAAAGCTGGTTGTTTGGGGCGGCGTGGCGGATGGCGATCGAGTAGCCGTCACGGTAGCTTCAATGAGATAGAGCCCAGCGCTCTATGCGAGCGAACACGGGAGGCCATGATGGCGAAAATCCTGATTACCGAGGATGAGGATGCCTTGCGCTCATTCGTTGCGCGGGCGCTGCAACTCGACGGGCACGAAACGGTCGAAGCGGGGGACGGAGCCGACGGGCTCGCCCGTCTCAAAGACGAGCCATTCGATCTCCTATTATCCGATATCCGGATGCCCGTCATGGATGGCATCGAGCTGACCCACCAGGCATCAGCCGCCTTTCCACAACTGAAGATTCTCTTGATGACCGGCTTTGCCGAGCAGCGTGAGCGCGCCGACGACCTCTCCGGCAAGGTCGTGGATGTGATTTGCAAGCCGTTCACCTTGCCCGACATCCGCAAGGCGGTTGCCCACGCTCTTGCGGCCTGACTGACTGCCGCAACGTCTTACAACGCCAGTGCGTCCTATCGGGCGCAATCAGAAGCACACAGTTCGATGTAGTGCTCTGTATCGCTGTGTGCCTTGTCCTTAACGGGTCAAGGAGACATGCGGTGAGGACGCGTCGCATGAAACAGCGTGGAGACACTTCTTCCGGTGTTGATACGCGTCAGCGCATGTCGAGCAGGCGTTCGAGATACTGGCGCTCTATATCCGGCGACAGGTTGTCGCCGAGCTTGCGCCTGATCGCATCGAGGATCTGCCGGGCACGCTGGGTATCGATCTCATCCGGCACTTCCACCTGATCGTCGAAATAGGGACCGGCGTTCTGATGGCGCCGTCCGAGTGGATCGCGCCCGCTCTGCCCGTATTGCGGCATGCCCATTCCCGGGCCCTGTTGCTGTCCCTGGGCCTGCATCTGGTTCATCATGTCCTGCGCGCCTTCGCGCAGCGCCTGCAGCGCGCGGCCCTGGCTTCCGACGGCGCGCTCGCCTTGGCCCTCGCCCAAGGCGCCGGCGGCGTCTCCCATCTCCTTCTGCGCCTCGCCAAAGCCCTTGCCGGGCTTGATGCCGAGATCCTCGAGGCCCTTCTGAAGTTCGCCCAGCTGCTTGCCGAGCGCTTCCTGCTGCTGCTTCAGCTTCTTGAGCGCCTCTTTCAGCTGCTCGGCGGTCATACCGTCGAGCGGGTTCGGCTGTCCATTGGGATCGCTGCCCTGGCCGGGGTCCTGGGGCATGTCCTGGCTGAAAAGCTCGCTGTCCTCGCCTTCGAGCGGGTCGCCCCGCTGCATCCGGTCTCGCAATGCCTGATCCAGCTTGAAGGTCTCGTCCATCAATTGCTGCTGCTGCTGCATCAGTTGCCCGAGCTTGTCCATCTGCTGGCGCATCGGGTTGTTCTCGCCCATCTGCTGCATCATGCGGGCGGATGGCAGATTGCTCATCATTCGCTGCAACTCCGACAGAAGCTGGCGGGCCTCGTCGCGCGAGCCGGAGCGTGCGAGATTCTCGATCTGGTCCATCATCTTTTCCAGGTCCTGCTGGCGCAGCACGTTGTTCATGTCCGGATTGCCGGCCATTGGCGGGTTTTTCGCCAATTGCTCGGCGAGCGCCTGCATGTACTCTTGCATCGCCTGCCGGAGCTCCTGCATCAGCTTCGCGATCTCCTCGTCGGGAGCGTTGCGTTCAAGAGCATCCGAAAGCGCTTGCTGCGCATCGCGAAGGCGCCGCTCGGCAAGCGACAGGTCGCCGTCCTCGATGCCGAGCGCGATTTCCCAGAGATGGTCGGCGGCATCGCGCAGCATGTCATCGTCGCGCGCGAGCTTCATCCGCGTCTTTGCCGATTGGAGCAAAAGGAAATGCGTGAGGTTAGGGATCGTCTCCTCGGGATAGAGCGTCAGCGCTTCGTTGAGCTCGACCGCCCGCGGCAGCTGATTGGCGTCGAGCGCGAAGATCTGCCGCTGTTCGGCGACTGATGCGGCGAGCGGCTCGAAGAACGGGCGCGCCGGCAGCACCATTTCCTCGGGCAGGCTGCGGCCTTCCTGGCCCGCGGCGTCCCGGGCAACGAGGGTGATCTTGACGCGTTTGCCCGAAAGCGGATGTTCGCTGAGATTGCGGGTCGTCGTTCCCTTGGCTTCGCGAGTGTTGCGCCGCGGCAGGTCGAGTCGGTACTCGGGCGGAGCATAAAGCGGGTGGGCATTGCTGGGGGGCTCTTCCAGAGGCTCTATCTCCGCCCATGCCTGCGAGATGCCATAGTCGTCATGGGCGAGGAAGCTGATTTCGAGCGACGCGTTTGCCGTTCCCCGGGGCGGTTCACCGAAGGCAATGTCCGGAACGCCGTCAGGCGTGATCTTGAAGCTCCAGCTCTTTCCGGCGACGGACAGCGTTCCGTCGCGGGAGATCTTGTAGAGATGGTTGCGTGCGCCCTTCGCAATATCCGACTTTGGCTGCGATCCCGGCTTGCTCTCCGAGGCAGGAATGATGGTCGGCTCCCCCTTGCCCGTTTCGCTGTAACTGACCTCGGTCTCCGGGCCGGCGCCGGTTATCCGCACGGTAAGATCGCTGAACTGTGGAATGGTGACCGGTCCGGTCTCGTCCTGAGCGGGGGTCATGTCCTGCCGACCGGTCAGAAAGATCGGTGCACGACCGGTATGGGCAGGCGGCGTCACCCATGCATCGATACGCACGTCCGGTGCAGCCATTTGCCGATCAGGCAAGCGGAACGCGTCGGACGGCACTCCCGCACGATTGGAATATGAGTAGGCGAAGGCGATACAGGCGATGAGAACCGGCACGGCTCTCATCGCAAAAGGATCATGTCGCGCGATGTCGGGGCGTGGAGTGCCGGTTTCCAGCCCGCGGACAAGACGTGCCATGCGCACCTGGTGCTCGCGCCAGAGCGCGGCGCCGATAGAGCCTCCCGTCGCCGGTTCGTCGTCCTGGACACGGATCGCCTGGTGCGGCAGCCGGTTGCGCTCCTCAAGCATCCTGTCGGCATCGGCAGCCGCCGGCCAGCGGATGCGGGTCAGCGGGAGAAGCGTGAGGAGCAATCCGACCACGAAGCCGAGCAGTGTCAGAATGTGCAGCCACAGCGGCGCAGCACGGAAGAAGCCAACCCAGCCGGCCGAGAGAAACAGGAGGACGATCGAAAGGGGGGCGAGTGCGCGGGGCAGCACCTGCTCGGCCGCCAACACCAGTCGGGCCAGAAACCGCTTTGCAGCCAGCATCCTGGCGAACGGCCTCGGTCGTGGCGTCTCATCCTGTCGGAACTGCGTCATGCGCCCAGATTCCTTAAGTAGGCCCCGTCAATCGCAGACGATGGCTGGAGCGGGGCGCTCCTACAGATCGGCACCACCGGGCCAGTTGTTTGCTCTTGCCGCACGCGTGTAGCGTCGGGTGACGCTACCCGAATGCAAAATGCTTTAGCGGCAGGATAACATCGTTTGTGGCGAAGGCGAGGGCGGGGCGAAAAAAGAAAACGTGAACGCGGTCTCGCCTCGCAATCAAAAGCCGTTCAATCGAGCCAGTCCGGCACCGAGTCGAGACCGATCAGGTCTTCGTAACTCTTGCGCTGCCGGACGACATGAAAGCGGTCGCCCTTGACGAGCACTTCCGGCACCAGGAGGCGGCTGTTGTAGGTGCTCGCCTGGACTGCGCCGTAGGCACCGGCCGAGCCGATCGCGAACAGATCGCCCGGCTTCGGCATCGCCATTTCCCGGTCGAGTGCGAGATAGTCACCGGTTTCACAGACCGGACCGACCACGTCCGCCTTGATGCGGGGGGCGTTGGCGGCGGAAATCTTCACCGGCCTGATCTCATGATAGGCCTCGTAGAGCGTCGGGCGGATCAGGTCGTTCATGGCGCTGTCGACGATGACGAAGGTCTTGTCGCCGCCGTCCTTCACGTAGATGACCTCGGTCACCAGAATGCCGGCATTGCCGACGATCAGCCGGCCGGGTTCGGTGACGATCTTGCAATCGAGGCCCTGGAGCTGGTTCTTGACGATGTCGGCATAGGCATCCGGCAGCGGTGGCGGGTTGTTGTCCTCACGATAGGGAATGCCGAGGCCGCCCCCGATATCGACATGGTCGATGGCATGGCCATCGGAGCGCAGCGTGTCGACCAGCTCGCGCAGCAGCTTGAAGGCATCGTCGAAGGGCTGCAACTCGGTGATCTGGCTGCCGATGTGCATGTCGATGCCGGTCACCTTGATGCCGGGCAGCGTTGCTGCATGGGCATAGACGGCGCGCGCGCGTTCCCAGGAAATGCCGAACTTGTTTTCCTTCTTGCCGGTCGAGATCTTCGCATGCGTGCGCGCGTCGACATCCGGATTGATGCGGAAGGAGACGTGCGCCTGCCTGCCGGCGCGCACGGCCCGCTGGTTCAACATCTCGAGTTCCGGCTCGGACTCGACGTTGAAGCAGTAGATTCGGGCCTCGAGCGCGAGGTCCATCTCTTGCGGGGTCTTGCCGACGCCGGAGAACATTATCCGGCTCGCCGGAATGCCCGCCGCGAGCGCGCGGCGCAACTCACCTTCGGAAACCACGTCGACGCCGGCGCCGAGCCGGGCGAGCGTCTTCAGCACCGCCTGATTGGAATTGGCTTTCATCGCGTAGCAGACCATCGCGTCGACATCGGCGAAGGCTTGCGCGAAGACCCGGTAATGGCGCTCGAGCGTCGCGGTCGAGTAGCAGTAGAATGGCGTGCCAACGGCGCGCGCAATGTCGGTCACCGGCACGCCTTCAGCGTAGAGGATTCCGTCGCGGTATTGGAAATGGTTCACGTTGTCGGCTCGTGTCAGAGAAGTGGATCAAGCAGGAACGGCCTGTCTTCGACCGTTCGCTCAGGCTCGGCGGTGGCGGCGGGCGCTTTCGTGTTGATCGGCGTCGTGGCTCCTGGCCGATCAAGATCGCCCTTGCGCCCGCAACCGGTGAGAACCACTCCCGATATCGCCAGCAGGACCGCAAGCCGGGCCGCCTTCGTGAATGTCATCGTCTTTTTTCCTTCGCCGAGGCTGAAGCTGATTGTTTCGTGAGCGTCAGGGGCGCGCGCGCCAAATTCTGCCGGCTCTGGTGCGATCTATTATCGGTTTTTCAGCCGCTTGTGCACCCCGTTTCTGTTTGCGACGCCGCGCCTCGAACGCATCACGTACAGAGGAAGCGCGCGACGCGTTTTGGATTTTCTTGACCTATCCCTGTCGTCGTCCGCAAGCCGCTTCACAATGTCTGGCGATACGCGTTAATTGCGCGCGCGCCACCAGGCGATCTGCTTGCGGACCTCCGCCGGCGCGGTGCCGCCGAAGCTGGTGCGGCTGGCGACGGAGGCTTCGACCGTCAGAACGTCGAAGACCTTCTCGGTGATGTCCGGATGGATCGCTTTCAGCTCGTCGAGCGAGAGGCCGGCAAGGTCGCAGCCCTTCTGTTCGGCAAGCGCGACGGCGCGGCCGGTCACGTGATGGGCGTCGCGGAAGGGCAGCCCCGCCTCGCGCACCAACCAATCGGCGAGGTCGGTGGCGGTCGAATAGCCGGACCCGGCGGCGGCCTTCATACGGTCGGCGCGCACCGTCATGTCCCGCACCATGCCGGTCATCGCGGCGATGGCGAGCTCGATATTCTCGGCGGCGTCGAAGACCTGCTCCTTGTCCTCCTGCATGTCCTTGGAATAGGCAAGCGGCAGGCCCTTCATCACGGTCAGAAGCGCCACGAGCGAGCCGTTGATGCGGCCGGTCTTGGCGCGCACCAGCTCGGCGGCGTCGGGATTCTTCTTCTGCGGCATGATCGAAGAGCCGGTCGAGAAGGCGTCCGACAGGCGGATGAAGCCGAACTGTGGCGTCGACCAGATGACGATCTCTTCCGCAAGGCGTGACAGATGGGTAGCCGCGATCGCGGCGATCGACAGGAATTCAAGCGCAAAGTCGCGGTCGGAGACGGTATCGATCGAATTGCGGGTCGGCTCGCGGAAGCCGAGTGCCTTGGCGGTCATGTGGCGGTCGATCGGGAAGCCGGTGCCGGCAAGGGCGGCCGCGCCGATCGGACTCTCGTCCATGTGCTCGATGGCGTGGCGCACGCGCGCGCGGTCGCGGCCGAACATTTCGACATAGGCCATGCAATGATGGCCGAAGGTTACCGGCTGGGCGGTCTGCAGATGGGTGAAGCCCGGCATCACGGTATCGGCGTGCTCTTCCGCCCGGTCGAGGAAGGCGTCGATCAGGGCGGTCAGGGCCTTTTCGGTCTTCTGCAGCTCTTCCTTCACCCAGAGGCGGAAATCGAGCGCGACCTGGTCGTTGCGCGAGCGCGCCGTGTGCAGGCGGCCGGCGGCGGGGCCGATCAGGGTCGCCAGCCGCGCCTCGACATTCATGTGAATGTCCTCGAGGCGGCGCGAGAACTCGAAGGCGCCGCTTTCGATCTCTGACAGGATCGTGTTGAGCCCGTGAACGATCTTGTCTTTATCATCGGCGGAAATGATGCCTTGATGCGCGAGCATGGTCGCATGTGCTATTGAGCCGCGGATGTCCTGGGCATAGAGCTTCTTGTCGAAGCCGATCGAGGCATTTATCTCCTCCATGATCGCGTCCGGACCAGAGGCGAAGCGACCGCCCCACATCTGGTTGGAGGATTTCGTCTCGGAACTGCCGTCAGCCATGGGGAATGCCCGCCTTGGAGAATGAAATGCCAGACCAGAAGAAACATCCTCCGGCCGTGAAATTGTTCGCGCTCGCCGCCTTGCTGGGCGTGATCGCCGGTGCGGCTGCGGTATACGTGAAGGAGGCCGGGTCTGGCAATGGCAGCGCGGCGCAAACCGCCGCAGACGCGAGCTGCCCGCTCGCCGCCGAGAACGCCGCTGCCGTGACGCCGCTAATGCGCGGACAGGTCGCCGCGATGACGCCTGCCGCCGGTGCGCGTAAGATCAACAGCCTGGAATTTGCCGGGCCGGACGGGAAGTCGCTGACGCTCGCGTCCTTTGCCGGCAAGACGTTGCTCATTAATCTCTGGGCAACCTGGTGCTTTCCATGCAGGGAGGAAATGCCGGCGCTGAACGCATTGCAAAAGGCCCTTGGCAGCGATCGCTTCGAAGTCGTCGCGATCAATATCGACACTGGCGGCGACGAGAAGCCGAAAGCCTTCCTCGACGAGGTCGATGTCGACGAGCTTCGCTATTACCGCGATCCGTCTATGGGCGTCTTCAATGAGCTGAAGAAGCAAGGCCTTGCCTTCGGGCTCCCAGCAACCCTGCTCATCGACAATAGGGGCTGCCTCATCGGCTCGATGAACGGGCCTGCCGTCTGGGACAGCGAGGACGCCAAGCGCCTCATCCAGGCGGCGATCAAACCGCCAGCGGGCAGTTGAGGTTGGTCGCGGATCAGCGCGTCGGTACTGGGACTTCGCCGCGGTAATCGTAGAAGCCGCGGCCGGACTTGCGGCCGAGCCAACCGGCTTCGACGTATTTCACCAGAAGTGGACAGGGCCGGTATTTGGTGTCCGCCAAGCCGTCATGCAGCACCTGCATGATCGAAAGGCAGGTATCGAGCCCGATGAAGTCGGCAAGCTGCAGCGGTCCCATCGGATGGTTGGCGCCGAGCCGCATCGCCGTGTCGATCGCATCGACCGTACCGACGCCTTCATAAAGCGTGTAGATCGCCTCGTTGATCATCGGCAACAGGATGCGATTGACGATGAAGGCGGGGAAGTCCTCGGCGACGGTGACCGTCTTGTCGAGGCGCGCCGCGAATTCCTTGGCCGCCTGGAAGGTCTCATCCTCGGTGGCGATGCCCCGCACCAGTTCCACGAGCTTCATCACCGGAACCGGGTTCATGAAATGTATGCCCATGAACCGCTCGGGGCGGTCGGTCGCCGAGGCGAGCCGGGTGATCGAGAGGGATGACGTGTTTGTCGCAAGAATTGCGTCCGGCTTCATGACCGGACAAACTTGGCCATAGATCTTGCGCTTGATGGTCTCGTCTTCCGTAACCGCCTCGACGACGAGATCCGACTGTGACAGGTCATTGATGTCCGTCGAGCCCTTGATCAGGGAAAGCGCTTTCTTGCGATCGTCGTCACTCATCTTGCCGGAGGAAACCTGGCGGGCGAGATTGCCGTTGATGGTGGCCAGCCCTGCCTCGATCCGGTCCGCTGCGATGTCGTAAAGCTGTACCTTATATCCGGCAGTTGCCGAAACATGGGCAATGCCGCAGCCCATTTGCCCAGCGCCAATAATTCCGACCGTCTTGATCATTGAAGCGAACATCCATCCTCAGGGCTTCAGCAGTCGCGCTGCAGAAACCACAAAAAATACCGGGCCGGTCGGGCCGGCCCGGTAAGATTGTTAATGCCAAGCCGGCGGTTTTTCCAGCTTTTTCGTGGCACCCGCAGCGCTAGAGCGCCTTTTCGAGCTCCGGCAGCACATCGAAGAGATCGGCGACGAGGCCGTAGTCGGCGACCTGGAAGATCGGCGCTTCCTCGTCCTTGTTGATAGCGACGATCACCTTCGAGTCCTTCATGCCAGCCAAGTGCTGAATGGCGCCGGAGATGCCGCAGGCGATGTAGAGATCGGGGGCGACCACCTTGCCGGTCTGGCCGACCTGCCAGTCGTTCGGCGCATAGCCGGCGTCGACGGCGGCTCGGCTTGCACCGACGGCGGCGCCGAGCTTGTCGGCGACCGGCAGGATCACTTCCTTGAACTTCTCCGAGGAGCCGAGCGCGCGGCCGCCGGAGATGATGATCTTCGCCGAGGTCAGCTCCGGGCGGTCGGAGGAGGAGAGCGCATCGGAAATGTGGCTCGAAAGGCCCGGATCGGCCGCTGCCGATACCGTCTCGATCGCGGCCGAGCCACCCTCGGGAGCGGCGGCGAAGGAGGCGGTGCGGACGGTGATGACCTTCTTTGGTTCGCTCGTCTGCACCGTCTGGATGGCATTTCCGGCATAGATCGGCCGCCGATAAGTGTCGGCGGAGACGACCTCAATGATTTCGGACACCTGGGCGACGTCGAGCAGGGCGGCCACCCGCGGCATGACGTTCTTGCCGACGGAGGTGGCGGCGGCGACGATCGTGTCGTAGCTGCCGGCAAGCGAGACGATCGTCGCCGCCAGCGGCTCGGCGAGATTGTTGGCAAGGCTTGCCTCCTCTGCGACAAGCACCTTGGACACGCCCGAGAGCCTGGCAGCCTCCTCAGCGATCGCCTTGACGCTCAAGCCGGCAACCAGAACGTGCACGTCGGAGCCGATCTTCGTCGCGGCCGTCAGCGCCTTTGCGGTCTGGTCGGAAAGGTGGCTGTTGTCGTGGTCAGCCAATAGCAGAATGGCCATGATGAAATCTCCCTTTCCTATACCTTAGAGGACGCCGGCTTCGGTCTTGAGCTTCTCGACGAGCTCGGCGACCGACTTGACCTTGATGCCGGCCTTGCGGCCCGACGGTTCTTCCGTCTTCAACACTTTCAACCGTGGGCTTGTGTCAACGCCGAAATCGGCCGGCGTCTTCTTGTCGAGCGGCTTCTTTTTCGCCTTCATGATGTTCGGCAGCGAGGCATAGCGCGGCTCGTTCAGACGCAGATCGGTGGTGACCACCGCCGGCAGCTTCAGTTCCACCGTCTGCAGGCCGCCGTCGACCTCGCGGGTGACGTTGACCTTGCCGTCGCCGATCTCGACCTTGGAGGCGAAGGTGCCCTGAGGCCACCCCAAGAGTGCCGACAGCATCTGGCCGGTCTGGTTCGAATCGTCGTCGATCGCCTGCTTGCCGACGATGATCAGCCCCGGCTGCTCGGCCTCGGCGACACCCTTGACAATCTTGGCGACGGCGAGCGGCTCTACCTGGTCCTCGGTCTCGACCAGGATCGCCCGGTCGGCGCCCATGGCGAGTGCGGTGCGGAGCGTCTCTTCCGCCTTCGCCGGGCCGATCGAGACGACGACGACTTCACTCGCCTTGCCGGCTTCCTTGAGCCTCAGCGCCTCTTCGACCGAGATCTCGTCGAAAGGGTTCATCGACATCTTCACATTGGCAAGCTCGACGCCCGTGCCGTCCGCCTTCACCCGGATCTTGACGTTGAAATCGACGACCCGTTTCACCGTGACTAGGATTTTCATGGATACTTTCCCTCCAGGAACTTTCGCAGGAAAATGCGCCTTAACAGAGCGGCCTGATTGTCGGTTGGCGACATCGATACGCGTTTTTTCTCCAATTACAATCGCGGACTTCGAAGCGAGAGCGATAAAGGTCCGCCAGCTCAATCGACGTTTACGTACACGTAACATGCGACCGTGGCAAGCGGCAGACGCATTGGGCAGCGCCTTGGGAGGAAGCGCATGGTTGCGCCAGCAATCCTTTGAATTTGCGGCCATATCCTGCTGTAAGGAAAAGTTCGTGCCCCGCACTCAGGTCGGGCGACCCCACGGAACCGGAGGCTTCCTGCGACCCGGCAGGGGAGTGGTCGTACCGTCGATGGGCTCGAATTCATGTTCGACGGCGCGGGGAGTGACGATCGTGCGGTCGAAAAGCGGAACGCCGGGTCGTCGCAAAATGACCACAAGCAAGACCCCAGCGATGATTCCGCCGACATGGGCGCTCCAGGAGATGCCGCCATTCGGTTCGGCGAAGAACATGAAGAACTGCTGACCGATCCAGAAAGCGAGGGGGATGGCGGCGGGCAGCGGCAGCGGTATCCGGAACAGCACGAGCACCCAGACCCGCACCTTTGGATGCAAGAGGAAATAGGCGGCGACGACTCCGGAAACGGCACCGGAAGCGCCGATGAGCGGCGCTTCCGAGGCGGGGTCGATGAGCCCATGCGCAAGCGCGCCGGCGGCAGCGGTTAGGAGGTAGAAAACGAGAAAGCGGAAGTGGCCGAGCGCGTCTTCGACATTGTCGCCGAACACCCAGAGGAACAGCATGTTCATAGCCAGGTGCGAGATGTCGCCATGCAGGAACGAGTAGGTGACGAAGGTGAATGCGTCAGGAACAAAGACGAGGGCCGGGTCAAGGATGGCGTA